>JAEEGL017232387.1_pt1 | contig 56872 bp, 52 predicted proteins | sample 9134231 | NCBI WGS metagenome assembly JAEEGL01 (sample SAMN16246548, study PRJNA631951) | gut metagenome | biome: gut microbiome; feature: rumen; material: fiber-attached | host: Bos | place: Iran: Karaj | collected 2018-10
CAAAGGCGTCTTTTGTGTTCACACGAAAGGAGTCTCTGCCTTTATTCATTTATTCCGGAAGTAAAAGAAAAGGAGAAAAGAAATGAGTACCGTATCTGATTATTTTGGAAGCCTTGTATTCGATGACCGCGTAATGCGCGCGAATCTCTCCGCCGAAGTGTACGGATCGCTGCGACAGACCATAGACGAAGGAAAAGAACTTGACATAAGCGTAGCCAACGCGGTGGCCTCCGCCATGAAAGAGTGGGCAGTAGCTCACGGCGCAACGCACTTCACCCACTGGTTCCAGCCGCTTACAGGTATAACCGCTGAGAAGCACGATAGCTTCATCAGCAAGTCCCCGGACGGCAGCGTGATCATGGAATTCTCCGGCAAGGAGCTTATAAAGGGCGAGCCGGACGCTTCGTCCTTCCCGAGCGGCGGCCTGCGGGCTACGTTCGAGGCGCGCGGATACACCGCCTGGGATCCGACTTCCTACGCGTTCATTAAAGGAAAGACCCTCTGCATTCCTACGGCATTCTGCTCCTACGGCGGACATGCACTGGACAAGAAGACCCCGCTGCTGCGCTCGATGGAGGCGCTCAGCAAGCAGGCGCTCAGAATACTGCGCCTTTTCGGAAACGACTCGGCAAAACGAGTCATCTCCTCCGTCGGTCCGGAGCAGGAGTACTTCCTTATTACAAAGGAAATGTACGACAAGCGCCCCGACCTCCGCTTTACCGGACGCACGTTGTTCGGCGCCAAGCCTCCCAAGGGACAGGAGCTGGACGACCACTACTTCGGCGTCATAAAACCCGGCGTAGCGGCATTCATGGAGGATCTTAACGACGAGCTCTGGAAGCTCGGGATCCTTGCCAAGACGGAACACAACGAGGTGGCTCCCGCTCAGCACGAGCTTGCCCCGATATATACCACTACCAACGTAGCCACGGACCACAACCAGCTGACCATGGAGATAATGCAGAAGGTCGCCGCAAAGCACGGCCTTGTGTGCCTGCTCCACGAAAAACCGTTCGCGGGCGTAAACGGATCCGGCAAACACAACAACTGGTCCATATCCACGGACAGCGGACAGAACCTGCTGTCTCCGGGCGAGACTCCTTACGAGAACGCCCAGTTTCTGCTCTTCCTCTGCGCCGTGATAAAGGCCGTGGATGACTACCAGGATCTGCTTAGACTTTCCGTAGCCACCGCCGGAAACGATCACCGTCTGGGCGCAAACGAGGCGCCGCCGGCAGTAGTATCCATGTTCCTGGGCGACGAGCTGAACGCAGTGCTTGAGGCTATAGAAAAAGATAAGCCGTACGCCGGAACCAGAAAGACCCAGATGAAACTGGGCGTGGACGTGCTCCCCAAGTTCAACAGGGATACCACGGACCGCAACAGGACCTCCCCGTTCGCGTTCACAGGCAACAAGTTCGAGTTCAGGATGCTCGGTTCGTCCAACAGCATAGCCTGCGCCAACATAATGCTGAACAGCGCCGTGGCGGAGTCCCTGCGCGTATACGCCGACAGGCTCGAAAAGGCAAAGGATTTCGAGGACGCGCTGCACAAGATGATCAGGAAGACCATAAAGGACCACAAGAGGATCATCTTCAACGGCAACGGTTACGACGACGCATGGATCAAGGAAGCTACCGAAAAACGCGGACTTACGAACTACCGCACCACGGCGGACTGCATGCCTCACCTTCTGGACAAAAAGAACTCGGACATGCTCATCTCCCTCGGGGTATTCACTGAGGAAGAACTTCGCTCCAGGCGCGACATAATGCTTGAGAACTACTGCAAGAGCGTAGTAATAGAGGCCAACACCATGGTAGACATGGCGCGTACTCAGATAGCGCCGGCGATCGAGGCTTACGCAGCTGACGTTGCGAAGGCCGCTTCCGCAAAGAAGGCGGTCGCTTCCGGGCTCAAGTGCTCCTACGAAAAAGGCCTCGTGGAGAAGCTCTCGGCTCTCATAGACGAGATAGCGGAAAAGACCGACGAGCTGGACGCCGCCATAATAAAGATCCACGACGCGGAAGACATAATCGAAGAGTCCGAAATGGTAAGGGATACGCTGCTTCCGGTAATGAGCGAGCTGCGTGTACCCTGCGACAAGGCGGAGCTGCTTACGGCAAAGAGCTACTGGCCGTTCCCGACCTATGAGGACCTTCTGTTCGGAGTCAAGTAAAGGTTAAAAAGGTATTTACATATGTCAGTTGAATTCTGGTTTTTGATAGGCGCCGCACTAGTCTTCTGGATGCAGGCCGGGTTCGCGATGGTGGAGACAGGATTCACCCGCGCGAAGAACGCCGGAAACATCATAATGAAGAACCTGATGGACTTCTGCATAGGCACCGTAGTTTTCTCTTTGCTCGGATATTCCCTGATGATGGGCGAGGACGCGTTCTTCGGCCTGATCGGAAAGCCCAACCTGGAGCTGTTCACACACTTTAAGGAGTTCATAGCCTCCCCGGCGGACGGCTTTACGGACGCGAGCTACTTCGTGTTCAACCTTGTGTTCTGCGCCACCACGGCAACGATAGTATCCGGAGCCATGGCCGAGAGGACCAAGTTCTCGGCGTACTGCGTGTACTCGGGCGTAATAAGCCTTGTGATCTATCCCATAGAAGCTCACTGGATCTGGGGCGGTGGCTGGCTCTCCGGCCTCGGTTTCCACGACTACGCGGGCTCCTGCGCCATACACATGGTAGGCGGCATAGCCGCGCTGATAGGGGCCATCCTTCTTGGGCCGCGCATCGGCAAATACGTTACTGACAAAAACGGCAAGGTGACCAAGGTGAACGCCATTCCCGGCCACTCAATTCCGCTGGGCGCGCTGGGCGTATTCATTCTCTGGCTCGGCTGGTACGGTTTCAACGGCGCGGCGGCAACGTCGGTGTCGGAACTCTCTTCGATATTCCTGACCACCACCATAGCACCTTCCGTTGCGACATGCACGACAATGATCTACACCTGGATAAAGAACGGCAAGCCGGACGTCTCCATGTGCCTGAACGCCTCCCTTGCGGGTCTCGTGGGAGTTACCGCAGGCTGCGACGCGTTTGACGCTTTAGGCGCCGCGATAGTAGGCGTGGTCTCCGGAATACTTGTCGTGATCGTTGTAGAGGCGCTGGACCTTAAGCTCCATGTGGACGATCCGGTAGGCGCCGTAGGCGTGCACTGCGCGAACGGCATCTGGGGGACCATAGCCGTTGGACTTCTGGCCAACCCGGACGCTCCGGCAGGCCTTGATGGACTGTTCTACACAGGAAGCTTCAGGCAGCTCGGTCTGCAGGTCCTGGGATTCTTAGCTGTGGCAGCCTGGGCGGCCGTCACCATGACGGTGTTCTTCAAGATTCTTAAAAAGGCGGACTTCCTGCGGGCAGAGCCTGCGGACGAACTGTCCGGCCTGGACGTAAGCGAGCACGGACTTCCGAGCGCGTACGCGGACTTCATGCCTTCGGTGGATAAATACGCCGAATTCGGCACGGGCGATCAGATAGTTGCCGTCACAGGGACGACTCCTGTTGCGGAAGCTGTACCCGTAAAGCGCGAAGCTGCATTCAGATCCGACGGTCACAAGTTCACGAAGGTAGAGATAGTCTTTAAAGAAGAAAAACTCTACGCCCTTAAGGATGCCATGAGCAAGCTCGGCATCACCGGCATGACGGTATCCCACGTTATGGGCTACGGCATGCAGAAAGGCCACACCGAATACTACAGAGGCGTCGCGGTGGAGACGGATCTGCGGCCCAAGGTACAGGTGGACATAGTCGTATCCAAGATACCTGTGCGCGACGTCATAGAGACCGCCAAGAAGGTCCTCTATACAGGCCACATAGGCGACGGAAAGATATTCGTTTACGATGTGGAGAACGTCGTAAAAGTACGCACCGGAGAGGAAGGCTACGATGCTCTTCAGGACGTTGAATGACAGACACTTAAGCGAAGAATGCGGGGTGTTCGGGATATGGTCCCGGACACCCTTCGACCTTGCGAACGTAGTTTACTACGGACTGTACGCCCTCCAGCACAGAGGCCAGGAGAGCGCGGGGATAGTGGTCAACGACGACGGTACCTTCCGCGCCTGCAGAGAGCTTGGGCTTGTAAGCGAGGTGTTCTCGCACGAAAGACTGGAGGCCCTTGGGGCCGGCGGAATAGCGGTCGGGCACGTGCGCTACGCCACCACCGGAGACGACAGCAGACGCAACATCCAGCCGCTGCTGATAAATCACCGCAAAGGAAGGATGGCTCTGGCGCACAACGGAAACCTTACCAATTCCTCCGCGCTCAGGAAGGCCCTGGAGGACAAGGGCTCCATATTCCATACCACGACAGATTCCGAAGTCATAGCGTACATCATCGTGCAGGAACGGCTTAGGCAAAGCAGCATAGAGCAGGCTGTGGCCTCCGCGATGGACATTCTCGAAGGCGCCTATTCTCTGGTCATCTCCTCACCCAGCAAGCTCATAGGGGCCCGCGATCCTTACGGATTCAGGCCGCTCTGCATGGGACGCCGTCCGGACGGAAGCATCATCCTTGCGTCCGAAACATGCGCCCTGGATGCCACGGGCGCGGAATTCATAAGAGACATAGAACCCGGAGAAGTGGTGACCATAAGCAGCCAAGGCATCAGCTCCGATAAGAGCCGGTGCGGCAAATGTCCCAAGCGCCTGTGCGTCTTCGAGTACATATATTTTGCCAGACCGGATTCCGTAATAGACGGGAGGAGCGTCTGCCTTGCGCGCCAGCAGGCGGGAGCATTCCTTGCGCAGGAGCATCCGGTAGAGGCAGACGTGGTCATAGGAGTCCCGGATTCCGGACTCGACGCCGCGATAGGATATTCCAGCGCCTCCGGCATCCCGTACGCAATTGGTTTTACGAAGAATAAATACATAGGGCGGACCTTCATCGCTCCGTCGCAGGACATGAGAGAAGCCGGCGTGGACATCAAGCTCAACCCGATAAAAGCCATCGTAGAAGGCAAGCGTGTGGTCCTGATAGACGACTCCATAGTTCGCGGAACGACCTGCCGCAGGACCATAGAAACGCTCAGAAGAGCCGGCGCCGCAAAGATCCACATGCGGGTAAGCGCGCCGCCGTTCATCTCCCCCTGTTATTACGGCACGGACATAGACAGCGACGAAGGCCTTATAGCAAACCACCACACCACGGACGAGATCGCGAAGATCATAGGCGCGGACTCGCTCGGATACCTCAGCCTTCAGCATGCCACGCAGATGGCGGGCAGCTCCGGGACCGTTTGCACAGCCTGTTTCAGCGGGGAATACCCGACAGCCGTTCCGGACTCATCCGCTAAAGACCGTTTCGAAAAGAAGATACACTCAGAGGACTGAAATGTGTTCGATAATAACTTACTGCAGGGCGGACGCGCCGCCTGAAAAGATACATAAGAGCCTGGACCGCACTGCTTCCAGAGGCCCCGACGGAAGCCGGGTGATCGATACCGGCAAAGGCCTGATGGGTTTCCGCAGACTGTCGATAATGGGGCTAACACCCTCCGGAATGCAGCCTTTCGAGCTGGACGGAAGCTACGTGGTCTGCAACGGCGAGCTCTATGGTTTCGAGGCGCAGCGGGAAGCTCTCAGACAGAAGGGCTATACCTTCAGAAGCGACAGCGACTGCGAGATAATCCTGCCCCTGTTCCGGGAGTACGGCACGGACATGTTCGCGATGCTGGACGCGGAATTCGCCTGCGTCATATACGACGGGGAAAGCGGAACGTTCATAGCCGCGCGCGACCCCATAGGCATACGCCCCCTCTACTACGGGTACGATGAAAGCGGAGCAGTCATCTTCGCCAGCGAAGCGAAAAACCTTGTCGGGCTTACGGAAAGGATAATGCCCTTCCCTCCCGGACACTACTGGAAAGACGGCAGCTTCTACCGCTACGCGGACATGACGCGGGTAGACGAGGTCTGCCGTGACGATCTTGAGACCGCATGCAAAAACATACGCGAAAAGCTGATCCTTGGAGTTAAGAAACGCCTTGTATCAGACGCGAAGGTGGGCTTCCTGCTCTCCGGCGGTCTGGATTCCTCCCTGGTCTGCGCCATAGCGGCAAAGGAAAGCGCGGAGCCCATAAAGACCTTTGCCATAGGCATGAGCGGGGACGCCATAGATCTTAAATACGCAAAGCAAGTCGCGGACTTCATAGGCGCCGACCACACGGAAGTGTACATGACGCCGGAGGAAGTCATCGGTACGCTGGAAGAACTGATAGCGCTTCTGGGCACTTACGATATCACTACCATACGGGCCAGCATGGGCATGTATCTTGTGTGCAAGGCCGTACACGAGCTAAGCGACATCAGGGTGATACTTACCGGGGAGATCTCCGACGAACTCTTCGGATATAAATACACGGACTTCGCGCCGTCGGCAGAGGCGTTCCAGAAAGAAGCCGAAAAGCGCATCCGGGAGATACACATGTACGACGTGCTCCGCGCGGACCGCTGCATCTCGGTCAACTCGCTGGAGGCTCGAGTGCCCTTCGGAGACCTGGACTTCGTAAACTACGTTATGAGCCTGGATCCTGAGATGAAGATGAACAGGTACAACAAGGGAAAATACCTGCTGCGACACGCGTTCGAGGACCTGGGTTACCTTCCTGACAACATCCTGTGGCGCGAAAAGGCAGCTTTCTCCGACGCCGTGGGACATTCCATGGTGGACTATCTGAAGGAATACGCGGAGACGAAATATACGGACGAAGAATTCCATGCGCTTTGCGGCAGGTACAGCCACGCAAAGCCTTTCACAAAAGAATCTCTGCTCTACCGGGAGATATTCGAAAAGTACTACCCCGGCCAGGCGGAGATGATAGCAGGCTTCTGGATGCCCAACAAGGCTTGGAAGGGATGCGACGTAGACGATCCCTCCGCCAGAGTGCTTTCGAACTACGGGGAGAGCGGAAAATGAGATTCACTAAGATGCAGGGCCTCGGAAACGACTACTTGTATGTTTACGGAGATGTACCTCAGAACATAGCGGAGCTGTCGAGGAAGCTGTCCGACAGGCATTTCGGAGCGGGATCCGACGGGATGATATACATCTCCCCTTCCGACACGGCGGACTTTAAGATGCGTATCTTCAACGCGGACGGAAGCGAAGCCATGATGTGCGGCAACGGCATACGCTGCGTGGGAAAGTACGTCTATGATAAGGGCTACACAGATAAGACCCGGCTGACCATTGAAACGCTGTCCGGGATCAAGACTCTGGAGCTGAACATACGCTGCGGCAGGGTAAGGTCCGTTTCCGTAGACATGGGGCGGGCAGTGGTCCAAGATGACATGGAGCTTCCCGCGGGAAAGCAGACCGTTATCTGCACTCCGGTAAGCGTCGGAAATCCCCACGCGGTGATCTTTATCTCCGACATGGAAAAGGCCCCGGTGGCTTTGCTCGGCCCTCAGATAGAGAAACACAGTGCCTTCCCGGGCGGCGTCAACGTGGAATTCATACAGGTGATCTCGGAACATAAGCTCCGCATGCGCGTCTGGGAGCGAGGAAGCGGCATAACAATGACCTGCGGCACAGGTGCCTGCGCGTCGGCTGCCGCGGCGGTCAGAAAAGGCTTCTGCAACTGCGACAGCCCGATAACCGTTGTGCTGGACGGAGGAGAGCTCAGAATAACCGTAAGCCCGGATAACGACATTACTATGAGCGGCCCCGCGGAGTTCGTTTATGAAGGAGAGGTGGCGTCATGACCACTCCCAACATGCATTACGCGGATCTTAAGGATTCCTATCTTTTCTTCCACATAGCCCGAAAGATCAAGGCCTATCTTGAGGCCCACCCGGAGACTCACCTTTACCGCATGGGCATAGGTGACGTTTCCCTTCCCCTTTGCGGCGCCGTAATAAAGGCGCTCCATGAAGCAGTGGATGATCAGGCGTCTAAGGAGAGCTTCCACGGCTATGTATCCGAATTAGGGCTCCCGGAGCTTCGCGCGGCCATTGCGCAGCACTACAGAGAAAGAGGTATCGGCATTTCCGATGACGAAGTGTTCGTTTCCAGCGGGGCGAGCGACGAACTGGGAGACATACTGGATCTTTTCGACAGATCCAGCAGCGCGCTTATTACAGAACCTGCCTACCCCGCCTATGTGGACGCTAACGTCATAGCCGGAAGAGAGATTGTCCGCCTTGCGTCCGGAAGGGAGAACGGATTTCTTCCCTCCCCGGACCAGGGTACGAAGGCGGATATCATATACATTTGCTCTCCGAACAACCCCACAGGAGCGGTCTTCAGCAGACAGCAGCTTAAGGAATGGGTGGACTTCGCGAACGCGAATTCTTCCGTCATACTCTTTGACGCGGCCTACGAAGCGTTCATAGAAGATCCGGAACTTCCGAGAAGCATCTTCGAGATCGAAGGCGCAAGGACCTGCGCCATAGAGATATGCTCTCTGTCCAAGACGGCGGGCTTTACAGGGACAAGGCTCGGCTACACCGTCATACCTAAGGATCTGATCAGGAAAGGAATGTGCTTCAATGATATGTGGATACGCAACCGGACGACAAAGACCAACGGCGTGTCTTACATCATACAGAAAGGCGGAGCCGCGGTATTTACAGCAGAAGGACAGCGCCAGATACGCGAAAACATAGAGTTTTACAAGGAAAACGCGCGGATACTGATGGGCGCCCTGGATAAGACAGGTATATGGTACTGCGGCGGAAGGAACGCCCCGTACATCTGGCTGCGCTGCCCGGACGACCTGGGAAGCTGGGAATTCTTCGACTACCTCTTAAACGAGATACAAGTCGTCGGGACTCCCGGGGAAGGCTTCGGAGCGTGCGGAGAAGGATATTTCAGGTTCTCCACCTTCGGCAGCCGGGAAGACACGATCGAGGCGGCGGAAAGACTGATCGGGCTTCTTGGTGGATGAACCTACGCGGAAGGACCTTAGGTCCGCAGAATTACGGTTGACAGAAAGCCTTTACGGGGTGCATAATTACCTTGTTAAAGGCAATGGCGTCTATAAATTTACTGATTTAGGGACGCCTTTTTTATTTTCAAAACGGAGACGATCATGTGCGGCATAGTAGGATATACAGGTGAACAGAACGCGGCGCCCATTCTTCTGGACGGGCTTAAGAAGCTGGAATACAGGGGCTACGATTCCGCGGGGATCGCGGTCATGGACAACAGCTGCATTTCCGTGAACAAGGTGACCGGACGCATAGCGAACCTGTGCGAAAAGACGCAGGACGGAGCGGCGGTACCCGGCGCGGCGGGAATAGGCCATACACGCTGGGCGACTCACGGAGCTCCCACAGAAGAGAACGCGCACCCGCACCTGAGCAACGACGGCAGATTCGCGGTAGTCCACAACGGAATAATCGAGAACTATCTTGCCCTGCGCGAAGAGCTGATAGCTGACGGCTACCACTTCGACAGCGAGACGGACACGGAAGTAATAGTGCATCTGATAGAGATGTATTACAAGGGAGACATGCGGGACGCTCTGATAAGGACCACCAACCGCCTGCGGGGCTCCTACGCCCTGGGCGTCATCTGTTCGGAAGAACCGGGAAAACTCTACGCGGCACGCGAGGCCAGCCCCCTGATACTGGGCGTGGGCGTGGACGAGAACTATTTCGCCTCCGACGTTACGGCGCTGGTGAACTACACCAGGAACGTCATATATCTGGAGGACGGAGAGTTCGCTGAGCTTTCCGGAAGCTCCGTAAAGGTATTCGACTGCCTGGGCAAACCAGTGGATAAAAAGGTAAGCCGCATACTCTGGGACGTTCAGGCCGCTGAAAAAGGCGGCTACGAGCACTTCATGCTGAAGGAGATAATGGAGCAGCCCGGCGCAGTAAAGGCAACCATATCCCCCAGGATCAAGGACGGAAAGATTGTCTTCGAGGAGCTTAAACTTACCGCGAAGGATCTGCTCAGAATAAGAAAGATATTGATCACGGCCTGCGGGTCCGCCTATTACGCGGGCTGCGCCGCGAAATACGCGCTGGAGAGGATAAGCCACATTCCGGTGGACGTGGAACTTGCCAGCGAGCTGCGCTACAGCGACCCCATGATCGACAGCCATACGCTTCTGATAGTCATCTCCCAGTCGGGAGAGACGGCCGATACAATAGCGGCCCTTAAGGAATGCAAGGCCCGGGGCGCCAGGACGCTTGCGATAGTTAACGTCGTAGGAAGCACCGTAGCCAAGCTTGCCGACAACGTCGTCTATACATGGGCCGGACCGGAGATCGCGGTCGCTACCACCAAAGGATATACGACCCAGGTGGCCGTACTGTGCATGCTTGCGGTATGGTTCGCGGACAGGATGGGCATGGAGGACGAAAACTACCAGCGGCACGTTAAAGAGCTGCAGTCCCTGCCCCGCCTTATACAGCAGGCCATAGACATGAACTCGTCCATACCTGTGCTGGCGAAGAAGTATCACGCCGGCAAGTCCATATTCTTCATAGGCAGAAACACCGACTACGCCGTGTCCCTGGAAGGCGCGTTGAAGATGAAGGAGATATCCTACCTCCACTCCGAAGCCTACGCGGCCGGCGAGCTTAAGCACGGCACTATAGCCCTGATAGAGGAACACACGCCCGTCATAGCGCTGTGCTGCAACCCTGCCATAACGGAAAAGACCATCAGCAACATCGTAGAGGTAAAATCCAGAGGCGCGGAAGTGCTGGCGCTTACATCCAGGGACAACCAGAGGATAGTATCCGTGGCGGACGATCTGATGTTCATACCCAAGGTGGAGCCTCTGTTCTCGGCCGTAGTGGAGATAGTGCCGCTGCAGCTTCTGGCCTACCATGTGGCAAAGGAGAACGGCTGCGACATCGATAAGCCGAAAAACCTTGCAAAATCTGTTACTGTGGAATAGATTAAATACTATTAATGATTTAAGAACGAACGTGACGGATCGTCCCGCGTAACGCATACCGGAGGATAAGGATGAAGAACTGCGCCATTGTAGGCATCAACTGGGGAGACGAAGGAAAGGGCCGCATGGTGGACCTTCTTACAGAGGACTACGACGTAGTCGTAAGGTACCAGGGCGGCGGCAACGCCGGACACACAGTCATCAACGAAAAGGGGAAATTCGCGCTGCACCTTCTGCCTTCGGGGATCTTCAGGGACGGGGTGGTGAACGTTCTGGGAAACGGCGTGGCCCTGGATCCGGAGAACCTCTGGAAAGAGATGCAGGAGGTATCCTCCAAGGGAATAGCGATAACCCCGGAAAACCTTAAGATCAGCGACAGAGCGTCGCTTCTGATGCCTTGGCACAGGGACATGGATGCGCTGGAGGAACAGCGCCTGGCCGACAAGAAGTACGGTTCCACCAGACAGGGCATAGCGCCCTTCTACTCTGATAAGTATCAGAAAAAGACCATACTCGCCGGGGAACTGTTCTTCCCGGAAGAGCTTGAGGGCCACCTGGAAGCCATCCTGGAGTGGAAGGACCTGACTCTTACAAAAGTTTACGGCGCAAAGGCCTACACCATGGAGGAAGTAAAGACCTGGCTCCGCGATTACTGCGACAAGATAAAGCCTTACATATGCGATACAGGCGAGTTCTTAAGGACGGCCCAGGATCAGGGAAAGAAGATACTGTTCGAGGCCCAGCTGGGAGCCCTGAGGGATCTGGACTACGGCATCTATCCGTATACGACTTCCTCGAACGCGCTGGCTGCCTACGCGCCCGTGGGTTCGGGGCTGCCTTCGCTTAAGCTTTCCGACGTAATAGGAGTCGTAAAGGCATACTCCACCTGCGTGGGAGAGGGTCCCTTCGTATGCGAGATGTTCGGAGCGGAGGCGGACGAACTGCGCGAAAAAGGCTTCGAGTACGGGGCGAAGACAGGGCGCGCCCGCAGAGTAGGTCCCGTAGATCTCGTGGCCACAAAGTACGGAGTAGCGGTCCAGGCGGCTACGAAGATTGCGCTCACGAAGATGGATGTCCTCAGCTACATGGACAGGATACCGGTATGCGTCCGCTACGATATCGACGGCGAAGAGACGGACCGTTTCCCCTTCCCCGCCAAGCTTGCGGAAGCCAGGCCGGTAATAGAATACGTGCCGGGCTGGAAGCGCGACATCTCCGGCGTCCGCCGCTGGGAGGACCTTCCGAAAGAGGCCCGGGACTATGTGGAGCTGATAGAAAAAGCCATAAACTGTCCGATCACATACATCTCCGTAGGGCCGGAAAGAGACAGCATCATCTACAGATAAAAGGATAGAAAAAAAGGACCTGCCGCGAAGGCAGGTCCTTTGATTTACGGTAAAACGTTTTCCGGCGAGGAGCTGTCAGCGGTTGAGCGTCGTCAGCATCACGTTCTTCCCGTCCGGCTCGGAGGAGAAGAACTCGAACAGGACGGAAGCTCCGTCGTCGCCCGGGAAATAATCGAATCCAACGTATTTCCACTCGTCCGTGTTAAGGAACAGGAACTGTCTGGGGGAAGACAGCTTCTGCGGATCGATCCTGTCGTATCCGGCGTCCTCGAGCCTGGCCGTATACTCGTCCAGGAAGGCCTCGGCTTTCGCGCTGTTCTCGAAATACTGGGTGGCGGTAACGCACAGTCCTTCGAATCCGCTGATCTCGTAGCGGTACCTGGCCTGGTCCCTGCCTCCTACGTTTCCGCTCAGGTCAGCGGCGGGAATGCCGTAGGCGGCTACCATCTTGTTGACCTCTTCGGCGCTGAGCTTGGACTCGCTCTTGAACTCCAGTATCACGTTGTCTTCGCCGAAAGTGGTCCTGTGGATCTTGGACGCGTCCGGATCCCTGAACTCTCTTACGTTCTCGCCCGCAGCGTAGACCTCTTCGAAGCCCATCGCCAGGAGCTTCTTGCTGTAATCATCCCAGTAATCCTCGGCGGCAGCCGCGTCCTTGAAATTGAGTATGAACGGCATGTACAGGTCGTAGTCGAAGAAATACGCGAATCCTTCGCTTCTGGAAGCGGCCATGTTGGTGGCGTTCCAGCCCTCGAACATGTCGGTTTCCGTAAACTCCGCGAAACCGTGCCTCTGCACTTCCCCGCTCATTGTCGCGAGGCCCTCGAAGGACGGATCGTCGTAGTACATGATGCCTTCCATTACGAAGCCGTTGTCGTAGTGCGGATAGAGCTCCGCGTACGCGCGGTAGTTTTCTCTGAGGAGTTTGCGGAAGACCGTTGCGGTGCTGCCGTCGTCCTGCTTCTCCTGAACTTCCTTATAGCCGTTGTCCAGAAGCGTTTTCTTATAATCTTCCACGTTCTTTTCTGTTGCGTGGGAGTCCATCAAGCACATTCCGGTAAACTCGTCGTAGGCCTTCGGATCGAATATCATGGCGTAGCTGGCGAAGTCCGGGAAAGGAACCGTATCCTTGCCGTAGCCCCTCATGAACACATGGTCCATGTCGTTTATATCGTCGCTGGTCCAGGCGGTCCTGACCTTGGGATAGACGGGCTTCTTGAACCACTCTTCGATGTGCGGCTCGCCCTTTGCTTCGCCGAACTTGATCGTAAGATCCAGATCGTCGAAGGTGTACAGAGCGTAATCGGGGACCTCGGCGGTAAAGTGTACGCTGGAGGGATCAGCGGAGTCGAACTCCATGTGCACTTCCTGCATCTGGTCCATTGCCAGTTTACCGTAGCCGCCCAGGCTGCAGAGCGTGTACTTGACGATCTCGTCGTTGGAAGTGAAATGCAGCGGTTTCTCCGGGTCGTTGTAGAAGAACTCGAACAGATTGCTGTTCGTTACGTTTATCCAGTAGTTGGGGACCACCTTTTCCACGGCGTCTATGGCGTTGTCACGGGAGACGAACTCTATGTCGCCGATCTCGTTGTCTTCGATGAGGGTGGCGAAGGTCTCGCCGTTAAGCGTCATGTACGCGTAGGTCAGCGGATATCCTTCGTGGGGGTACTGGAAATAGATCTGCTGCAGCGACACGGCGGTCGTAAGGACGACATCGGCGCTGCCCGCGACATAGTTTCCGGCCCGGAGCTTCTTGATGAAGTTGCCCATGGCCAGATCGGATATCTCCGCCGGGGTAAGGTCGTCGATGTTGGTATTGGAGCTGTTTCCGGAATCGTTGCCGTTGCCTCCGTTTGACGGAGCGCCGCACGCGCAGCATCCGATCAGCAGGCACAGTGCCAGTATCAGCGCGAGTAGCCTATTCTTTTTCATATGTGCTTTACCTCCTGAAAAGGTTCGCATTGCCGTTTTTTTAACAAAAATTAATTATACATAGTATTGCGGGAAATGTCCATTATTTCACGGCAGACACTGCTTTTTCAGCCTTCTGCCTTCATCTTTTTCTTGATATCGAAGGCTGCAAACTATATTCTAATATCAACAGCATCCGGCATTTATAAAAGGAGCAGCCATGGTTCCCTACGTTCACAAAGTACAGTATTACGAAACAGACATGATGGGCCTTACCCACCACTCCAACTACATCCGCTGGATGGAAGAAGCACGGATAGACTTCATGGATCAGATGGGGTATCCGTACACGCGCATGGAGAGCGAAGGAATATTGTCTCCGGTGCGCTCGCTCAGCTGCTCCTACAAGCGCCCCACCACCTTCGGCGACGTCGTGAGCATCGACGTGAGCGTGGAATCGTTCACCGGCGCCCGGCTTATACTTGAATACAGAATGACAAGCCAGGACGGCACCGTGGTCTGCGAGGCAAGGTCCGAGCACGCCTTCATAAATAAGGAAGGACGCGTGGTGCGTCTGGATAAGGAACAGCCGGAATTCTGCGAAGCCTTAAAGGCAATGTCCGGCAGCGAGGCGGCAGAATAATGACTTTAAAAGAAGGGATCAAAAGATACTTTATATTCTTCATAGGGCTGTTCTTCAACGCGTTCGGCGTGGCTTTCACGACCAAGGCGCTGCTTGGCGCGTCTCCGATCGCGGCGATACCGTACAGCCTGTCGCTTATATTTCCGCGTTTTACGATGGGCAACTACGTAATAGCGTTCAACATCCTGCTGGTGCTGCTGCAGCTGATGATACTGCGGGGCAAGGCAAGCAAGACGGTGCTGGCGCTGCAGGTGGTGATGGTGTTCGCGTTCGGCTACTGCACGGACTTTTCCAATTACCTGCTCAGGAACATGATCCCCGGAAATTACGTAATGAAGCTGGTGCTGCTGGTGATAGGCTGCGGCATACTGGCCTTCGGCGTTTATTTCGAGCTTATCGGCGACGTGGTGATGCTGCCCGGCAACGCGTTCCCCAAGGCGGTCGCGGAGAAACTGAACAAGCCCTACGGCCCGGTCCGCATGACTTCCGACATTATGATGACGGTGATAGCCGCCATCCTCTGCCTTATATTCCTTAAGAAACTGAGCGGCGTGCGCGAGGGTACCGTAATAGCGGCGTTCCTTGTGGGCAACATCGTTACGCTGTGGAACAAGCTCTTCGCGAAGCCTAAAGAAGCAATGCAGAACTGGATAAAGCGGAGCGCGAAGGAGGCTGCGGATGAATAAAAGTCCTAAGAATAAACGGATCCTGCGTTCCCTGGCCGCGCTGCTGTGCGTGTCTCTTACAGTCTGCCTTGCCGCTTGCGGCGTAAAGCAGGGCAAGGTAACCAGATGGTTCAAGACTGCCGTGGACGAGGACGGATACCCGTCGCAAGCGGAATTCCATGAGGCGTTCGACAAGGAACTGAGCGTGGAAGGACTTCCCGGCGTCACCTTTACCATCAGGAACACGGAAAAGTTCGGTCCGCGCCTGTTCATGATAAAGGACGGAAAGGAAGAAATGCTCTTTTCGTGGTCCGGAGCAGTAGAAAACGCTTATTTCTGTGACATAAACGGCGACGGGTCCCCGGAGCTTTGCACCACCCGCTTCTTCGGCTCCGGAATGATAGATTCCCGGGTAAACGTACTGGACTTTACAGACGGCAAGGAATACGAGCTTGCTGACCGCGGAAACACGGACTACGAACTGGCCGAAAAGGACGGCAAACTGCTGGTGATCCAGCGCGGTACCATGTCGGACAGGGACAGGACCCTTAAAGAAGGCCCGCTTCAGCTAAAGGACGGCGAACTGAAGATCGGTAAATGACCGGACGTTCGCGCCACTTACTTTTCCGCCAGCGTCTGCAGGAGCATCTGCGCCGCGGGGTAGTTGGCCTGCATCCAGCTGTCGTCGTGGCTTTCCTTCAGTTTAAGGGCCTCGTCTTTCCACGCGTTGAAGTATTCCTGCGGAGTTGCCGCAAGATCCAGCGTGGATTCCGGAGCCAGCTCGTTAAGGACTATGCACATGATAACGCCCTTAAGGCCGTTCTCCGGCTCGGAGCCTTCGGAGCCTTTTATGAACTGGCTGAATATGTACTTAAGGGTCCTCTCTTTGTTTGCCAGGAGCTGCCTGTGCTCCGCCTCGTGGGCGTCCAGGTAGTCCTTGGTGTTGGAGGAGTACGAGGGCGAGGACATTATGGTCTCGAACAGCTGCTCGGTGGTCTTTCCGGCGGCAGCCTTCTCCTGGGCAGGAGTAACTGCCGGGGTGTTTACGTTATTTGCGTTCTGCGCGCTGCCGGAGGCCGATCCGCCCGCCATGCGGCTTGCTATTACGGCGGTGGCTACTACGAAGCAGAATATAACTATTCCATATACTTTCTTCATTTCCGCTCCTTCTCTTTAAAACTCCGTATTATCCCAGACGAATCTGTAGAAGTCCGTGTTCTCCATCTTAAGGCTGGTGGAGTAGCGGTTGGCGGCAAGAGTCTTGTACTTGTCCAGGTAGGCCTTGCGCTCCTCCTCCGTCATGGTGTTGCCCTCCGCCCAGGTGACCTTGCCGTTCCTGGCGTTGTACTGCATCTCGTTGGTGATTATGCACTTGTTGTAAAGCATGGCGTAATGCTCCGTGTCCGCGAAGATGTCGCGCCCCATTATGAGCCTGGAGTCGTATTCCAATCCGAACAGATTGAGGATCGTGGGGAATATGTCCACGTTGCAGCATGTGTCGTCCACGTAGATGGGGTCCTTGAGCATGCCGCACCAGATTATTGCGCTGCTCTTGTACATCTCTATGGTGTTCTCCAGGGCCTTGCCGGCCAGACTGTCGCGGTCCGGATAGTTGAGGTTGTAGGGGTAGTGGTCGCCGGAGATCACTATTACCGTGTTGTTGAGCTTTCCGGCCTTCTCCAGCTCTTCCAGCAGATAGGCCATGGCTTTGTCGAACTCGTAGTTGCAGGCCAGGTAGCTCTGCGAACCTTCCCTCAGTTTGGTTTCCCCCAGAATCTCCTTGACGGTCTTTATGTTGCGGTTGCGCATTACGTTGTCCCCGTTGTAGGGACCGTGACCGCTGAAGGTCATGTAGTATACGCAGAAGCGGTCGTCGTTTATGTAGTCCGGGATGGACTGCTGCATCATCTCGTAGTCGGAGGCCGGCCAGTTGGACGTAAAGGTCATGCCGTCGCGCATGAACTTGCACTCAAAGCCCAGGTTGGGCAGGGACTTGTTCCTTCCGTAGTAATAGCCCAGGTAGTTGTGATACCCGCGGCTGGTGGTGCCGCACTGCTGGCTGAACATGGTGCCCAGGCCGAAAGGCATGAGGCGCGAGGCGCTTCTGGGCATGCTGCCGACCCTTGCTCCGGAGCCCGCATCCCTGGAGGTGTCCGGCCACAGACCGGTAAGCAGCGAGTACTCGCCGTTGGTGGTTATGTTGTGGTAGCTGTTGTAGTAGTTGTTAAGGACTATGCCTTCGTGCGCCATCTTGTAGAGCGTGGGCGTTACCTGCTCGTGGATGGCAAGGTTGGAGAAAGCCTCCGCGCAGATGTATATAAGGTTGTAGCCTTCGAAGAGGCCGGTGTAGTCGTTCTTTGATGTGCCTTTATCCTGCGCGAAATAATCGCACAGGGACTTTACTGTGCCGTTCTTTGTCTTTTCGGCAAGCTTGCGGAAGTCTATGGCTTTTATGGTGTTGGGCGAAAGATCCAGATCCATGGCGTCCGTGTCGTCCGCGTCCGCCGCTACGGCGTAGGATATGACAGGCTCCGTCTCCGGCTCCTCCGTATCCCCTGCGATGATGTATCTGGTCTCTATCAGCGAATTGGCAAGGACGCCTATCCTGGAAGCGGCGGTGTCCGTGTCTATGAGCTTGCTGTGATAAGCGTAATAAGCGCTGGTGTCCTCCGTTCCGGCGGAAGGAAGAAGCGCGGCGGCAAGAGCCCAGACGCCCACCGCAAGCACCAGAGCGGCAGCGTGCGGCTTCAGGCCGTACCTTATGTGAGTCCCGCAGAGGAAGGTAGCCAAAGCGTATACGATGACAGGGATGAGGCTTATTAGGATCAGCACCCAGGACTGCTTAAGTTCGGATACCAGCGCCCAGCGGAAATCCGTAAGCGCGTTGCCCGCGTTGCCTATCATGGACACGGAGAACAGCGAACCGAAAATGCGGTGGTACACCAGCTGAGCGGCATAGTAAAACCACACGATGAACATCACCAGCGTGTTTCCGATGCGGTTGGCGACCTTGTTCTTTATCCAGCCGGTCGCGAAAGCGCAGACCATTGCCTCCGCCAGCGCGAACAGCGCCGTCCAGACCGGGAAACCTTCCATGCTGCCGTTGGTCCTGTTGTAGAGGAACAGCTCCCAGAACATAATGGCAACATAGAACGCCAGGAAGTTGACCAGCATGGTGCCGATCCTGCCGGACTTTGCGGCCTTGGCGCCATTGTCAGACTTGGAGGTCTTTGCGGCGTCCATGCCGGACTTGAAAGACTTGGCGGGCTTGCGCGGCTCCCCGGCTGCGGGAGCTGCAACCGGTTCTTCCGCAGCAGAAACCTCGGGCGAAGGCTGCTCTATCGCGGCTTCCTCTACCTCGGGCTGCTCCGGCCGGATCTCCGTATCCGCGGATATCGCGCCTGCGGACGTCTGCCTGATCATCTCCTCCAGACGGTCCATGCGTTCGGCCAGACGGTCCAGCTGATCGTAGTCGAGCTCCGTGTAATCCTTGGAGTCCGGATCGATCTCCGTTATTATGTTTTTATTCGACAGATCGTCTTTCACTAATAGTTCCTTACAATAGTATAATGACGTAATATTATACCGCACATTCTCAGAAAATAAAGTGAAATCGCTATGAAAACTGCGGTATTATAACTGTAGACATCATTCGCGGACATGCGAAAGTCCGCAGCGCAGGGACAGGATCATGGAATACAGAAACTACATTTTCGACTTATACGGAACGCTTGTGGACATCCGCACGGACGAGGGACGGCCGGAATTCTGGCAGAAGATCGCCGGGTGGTACTGCTCTTACGGCGCGGAATGGACCGAGGAGGAGATCCGCAAGGCGTATCTTTCCATGGTCAGGGAGGAAGAGGAAAAACTCGCTGCCTTTATCGGCTCCGCGTTCCCGGAAATATCGCTTGAGACAGTATTCCTGAGGCTCCTGGAGGAGGCTCCGGACGCTGAAGCAGGGTCCGGACTTCCGGCGATCAAGAAAGGCCGCGGCGCTAAGCAAAAGCCGCGCGGCATAAGGGCCGAAGCCGCCTGGGTCAAAGCCACGGCCACTATGTTCCGCGTGCTTTCCAGAGACCGCTTACGCTGCTTCGAAGGCGTTCCGGAAATGCTCCGAAGCCTTGGAAAACAAGGCAAACGGATCTTTCTGCTGTCCAACGCTCAGAGCGTCTTTACCATACCCGAACTGGAGCAGTGCGGCATTGCGGACTGCTTCGACGATATCTTCATTTCTTCCGACCGGGGCATTAAAAAACCGGATCCGCGCTTTCTGCAGGAACTGATGCAGAAACACGCCATGGATCCGGCGGAAACTGTAATGATAGGCAACGATCCCGACACCGACATGGCCGTTGCCGCGGCCTGCGGGGTGCGGGGCATTCTTGTAAGCTCCGACGGTTCGGACCTTCTGACCCTTCTGCCGTAAGCTCCGACGGTTCGGATCTTCTGACCCTTCTGCCGTAAGTCCGCGGCTCTACCGCGCCAGCGCTAAAAAGATCAAGCCTTTTAACGCGGCGTTGCTTTAACCATAAAGTTCTCTACCGCGCCAGCGCCCTTACGATCAGGGACATTACTGTTATTATCGCGGTAAGGATGCACATCCACATTATCGTACCGCCCTTGCCCTGACGGTGCACGCGGAAGAACGGGTACGGGCCGTCGATCCTGCGCTTGTAGTTCAGCCAGAACATAAGCATTCCGTAGCAGAACGTAAGCACCACGGGGACCAGCCAGGCGCCGGCGCGCGCGTGCGGCTCGAACCACACGTAGGACACGATGCAAAGGATGGGGCAGACGAGGTGATGCAGCAGCCCTTCCGTAAACAGCAGCTGTTTGGCATTGCCGCCCAGAGGCACAAGGATGAAGGCCGTGGTTATGAAGGTCATGAGCATCATGCAGCTTGCCAGATACCGCAGGATGACCGGAAACCACGCCGCGTGGCCCGACGCGTCGAACATGCTGCCGGTAAGGCACGCGATGAGCAGCGCCAGCGACGACAGGAAAGTCATTACGTTGGACAGCGTCGTGTAGAACGCGAACGTTATCCAGCCCCTCTGCGGGAAGCTCTTTACCAGATCCACGACCTCCAGGATCACCAGTATGATGTTTATTATTATTGCGATGTTACGCATGATATCACCTTATTGTTTCTCCACTATCCCTCAGCCTGTGCATGATTATGCCACAAATACTGTATAATACGCATATAAATCCCTCGTTTGTGCTCGTTTTGGCATAAATGCCTGCCAAAATGGTCCCAATTTCTTTTTTTTGATGTTTTGGGACACACTTGTGTTCATTTTCAGCTGGTTATTTCGGCCGATCCGGCTGTTTTTCATCCCGATCCGCGCATTCTGAGTTAAAAAGGGCCGCAAACACACTGCATAATATCTATTTTTGCGATTTGAAACGGATTATTTGTGTCCCAATTGATCATTTTTAGATGAAATGGGACGCATTCAGACCGGAAAAACTGCCGAAACAGTTTATTTTGCGTCCCGATCCGTCAATTCCGCTGAAATTGAACGCATTGTTGCAGCTGCACGATCTATTTTGAGGCATGCCGATGCAACTTTACGCACTTTCGTGGAACGCATTGCTGCATTCTATTGCTCCTTCATGGAGCGCATTGCTGCTTCCTAATGCTTTCTCAGTACCATATCCACCCGAAGAGGATGTATTTTATTATCCACTGCAGCGGGGTGTAGCTTACGGTCACTTTGGTATTGGTGTACACGGTGCCGTCGTGGGTGGCGCAGGTTATGACGCATTCGCCGCGGCCGGTGGCTGTTACCGTGCCGTCCTGGGAGACGGACGCCACCTTTTCGTCCGTGGTGGACCACTTAAGACCGGGCCAGTAGGCGTCCGCGGGATCCGGCTCCACCGCAAGGCGATAGCTGTCCCTGTAGTTGAGCGAAAGCTCCGAGCGGTCAACGATAAGACCCTTTACGGCCTTGAGTACTTCCTGCTCCGCGACTTCGCCGCAGAGCGCGCATTCCTTTATCCTGAGGCCGTCCTCGCGGTTGCCGGGATAGCGGACTATCCGCCATTCGCCCGGCTGATGGACCTTTGGAGTAAACGTGTCGTTCCAGGTATGGCCGCAGACAGCGCAGGTATGGGTGGTCCAGCCCAGACTGTGGCAGCTGCCGGGGACCACGGTGTCCGATATCTGCGGCTGATCGCACTGCTCCGGAGTCATTTTTGCGCTGTAGTTGCGGGTCTCGCCGTTTCTGAACGTGCTCGACAGCGACGCGAACTTCGGCCAGGTCATCTTTTCTCCCACGTAGGGATCGCAGTAGGCGCGGCGGTCCCTGTTGTTTTCGTAGAAGTTGATGGCCCCGGAGACCTGACATCCGGAAATGAGGCCTATTGTATCCGTGCCGTCATAGACGTAGAACATGCCCACCAGTCCGCCGTTGTGAGCGTAGCCGCGCATGGCCGCCCAGCCTTCTATGTTTACGGAGCTGTCCGTTATGTCCGCGTAGCCCGCGCCCAGCATACCGCCCAGGAACTGCTCCACCTTAAGGGAGGGGTCGCACTGATCGTCGAATACCAGGGTGGTGTCCACGCGGCAGTTGGTTATCTGATTGTAGGTTACGGTTGGATCGGCCTGGTTGGTTTGGCCGATCTGCGAGGGTTTGGCGCCTTTTCCGTTTCCGGCGCCGAAGCCCGCAAGGCCTCCGACTCCAGCGTTGCAGCTTGTGCGGGGCTTACCTTTATCGGTAATACCAGGCTCCGGGGAGCAGGCCGCCGTAAGGCTTACTCTGGAGTCCAGGATAGTGCAGTTTTCCACCAGGGTGTTCTGCATCCAGCCCGCCAGGACCCCCGCAAAGCAATGAGCCTCTCCGCGCACGTTTATGTCCGCGCCGCGGATGGCCAGGTCCTGTATGAACGCGCCGTCCAAGGCCGAAAACAGCCCCGCAGACAGGGTTTTGTACACCTTGGCGTTCCCGTCTACGGTCTCCACGGTTTCGTCGCCGAAACGGTCGATTTTAAGGTTGTATATCGTGTAGCCCGCGCCGTAGAGCGTGCCGGAAAAAGGTATGGGCGTCCAGTTGGCAGCATTGGGATCCGGGCTGTTTGCGCCGGTACTGCCGGATCCGGAATAGCCGGGCGCCAGCTCCGACATGTCAATATCGCTCTCCAGCACGAAGCTGCCGTTTGGATCCTCCGCAAGCAGAAGCATGTCCTGCGCGCTGCGGATTGGTGTAGGAGCGTCTGTGGATGAGGCTGACGGGTTCGGGGCTATGAGGATGGGTGCGGAGCCGTTCCCGTTAGAGCCGTCGCCGTCCGCCGCGAAGGCCGTCCAAGGCACAGCAAACACAGCCCCCGCCGTAAGGATAAGGCAGAGCATAAATGCCGCTATGCGTTTAAAACTTTTTCTGTCCGTCATCGTAGTATTGCGTTTCCGCGCGGAACTGCCCGCGCTACGGTCTATTATACACCGCCTTGACGCATAATTACAAAGCCGATAAACGAAACGGCCCTCCGCGCCGCAAAACGACACGGAGGACCGCTCTCCCCTGTTCTGAAAAAGGTATCATCGACTTGATCAGTCTCTGTGAACAGCTTGTTTAAGTTTACTTGTCCTTCTTTTCGTTAAGGTCCGGAGCCTTCATAAGCTGCGAGAAGGGCCTTTCCGGAAGGCAGGCAAAGTGCAGGATGGGTCTGTCCACCCTTACCACTTCGTACGGGCTGTGAGGCAGCCCCTTGGGCAGGAATATGAGGCAGCTCTGGGTTATGGTGTATTCCTCGCCGTCGATGTAATACTTTATCTCTCCGCCGAGATCATACGGATCCTCCGGGTTCGTCCCGAAATAACCCAGGATCTCGCAGCTGTCGTCGTGGACATGTTCCGGCGGGCCTGCCAGAGGCTTGTAGTACCAGATGACCTCGAAACTGCAGGATCCCGGATGAGTGCTGCTGTCCATCCAGGCAATGCTCTGGCGAATGTCCTTGGGGACCTTGTAGTGCGTAAGCTCCGCGGGTCTGGGAGTGCGCACGAAAAGATGATCGTATTTACCCATTGTGTCCTCCTTAAACTAATACTTTATGAAATCGGGCCTGCGGGCCTGGTCTGAATATTTCTTTACCAGCTTGTCCCAGTTTTTGGGGAGTTCTATCTTTATCGTAGCCGGACCGCCGTGATCTCCGCCTCCGGGATAGAAGCACGCTCTGGGGCCACCCATCGTGCCTGCTACGAACAGATTAAGGTGATGTTTATCCCAGAACTTTCTGGCGTATACGTCCGGATCCTGCTTGGGAAGCGGAACGTACTTGGGCATGTGGTTGTTGTCCTCCATCCAGCGCGTGGAAGCGTTGCCGGCGGGCTTTCTGGCATACTCGCCTATGTACTCCTGCACCTGGGCGCGGTCCTTGAATCCAAGGTCCTTAAGCATCTTTGCCCAGACGGGCGAGATGACGTAGGTGCAGCCGGGGTCGAAAGCGCCCGGATCGTCTGGCGTAAGCATACTGTGGAGCACTTCCTTCGGGCTCTTGCCCGGTATTACGAACTGCCTGTGATGCGCCCATACCAGCGTTACCGCGCAGTCGTCCTTCGTAAGTCCGAACTGAGTGTGGTAAGGCTCCCAGGGGCTGTTCTCCTCGTCCTCGCCGAAGCATACGCCGAAGCGCATCTCGTGGCCGGTGTATGCGTTGTCCTCCAGGCTGGGTCTTACGCCGCTGATGTTAGCGATGATGTAAGAGAACGCCTTGGGGATGACGTTGTTTGCCTTAAAGTACGGGGACAGAAGGTTGTTTCCGCAGTTAAGTCCGATGTCCTTTCTGATGTGACCGTTGACCATCATTATCGGCGCGAAACCCGCTACGGAGCAGGTCCAGCCTACCAGATGGATCGCCGGGTCCACCATTCCCTTAACAGCCGCTATGAGTATGGGCATGTGCGTGGGGTTGCAGCCGGCCATTACGGCCGCTATGGCTATCTTTTCGACGGTGGCCTTGCCTCCCATGGGCGGAAGCTCCGCTATCACGGTGTCCGCGGGAAGATCGGTTCCGGTAAGCATTTCGTCCACAGCCTCTCTGGTGGGAGGAACGAAAGCCTCGCCGTTGGTGTAGCCCCTCTGATAGAAGAACTGCTGCACCTCAGCCAGCGTTCCGGTAAAGGTCTCCTTCGCGTACTGGTTGGCTACGATAGGCTTGGAAGAAGCTTCCTCTTCCGTAAGCGGTTTGGTAAGGCCCTCTATCAACTGCGGCACGAGCGGCAGCGTCAGAGGACGTACAACAGTGTTGAGCCACTCTTCGTCCAGAGCCGGAACGAAGGAGCTGTCCGGCATCTTGCAGAGCACGAAACGCAGCGACGGCACGTGCCTAGCGTTGGCTCCTCCCTGAGCGGAGGACAGTATATCGGCCTTCTGGAGCATTACGGCGGGCTTGCCGCACTGTTCCACGAAGGCTGTGTTGAACGCGTGATACATGCAGCAGGAGCCGGCGTCGCCGTAGGCGGCTATTACTCCGTCTACGCCTGCCAGCCATTCCCTGAACACCGGCAGGAACTCCGGATCGTCCTTTACCTCGCGGGTGTCCTTGGGGTACTGCAGATACGAGAATTTTACGTTTGGTATCGTCTTAAGGATCTCTTTTTCTATCTCCTTAAGGATGAGCGGCGAATGTCCCTTGAAGTGCGAGAACATGCCTATGGTCTTGCCTTCCAGGGTATCCAGCCTGGGGTTGAGGGGCGTGGTGCGCTCTGCGCTTACCTCCGCCCAGGGGCTTAAAACAGTGTATTCCATGTTTTTCCCTTTCTATTCGAATGTTTCCATTGGGACCCAGCGGCCTTTGCGGCCTGTCATTACGGTGCATACTATGCGCGGATCTTCCGAGGTCTTTTCGTTGCCCGCGCTTATGCCGAAGTGGCCCACTATGTCTTCAAGAGTGTCGGTATTAATAAGGAACGTCAGTTGTATTCCGGAGCGCCTTTCTTCTATTGCGCTTATCAGGTATACGCCGTCCTTTATCTTTACGTAGTCCGCCGGATCCGCCGACATGAAGCATGTGCCGTCCGGACGCGTCATGCGTATCGCGTAGTATTCCGGCGAAATATAGATGTGCTTTATCGGCGGCTTGCAGGTGTATTCCGGCATCTGCCACATTATTGCCCGGCCCGTAAGGTCGTCCGTAAAGTGCGGCGGCTGTCCGGCGCATACCAGCTTTCCTGCGGCGAATATCTCCTCCGCCATGCCGAAGTCTATGTCGTGAGTTACTTCTCTGGGGTACGCGGGAACGCTGCCTATGCGAGCCTTTACCCTTACGCAGTAGCCGGTATCAAGGTCCAGGACAAGCTGGACGCATGTCGCCGGGACCTGACCGTCCAGATAGAACTGAATAAAAACCAGCTCCGGGTGGCCCGGGGCTGGCAGTATCCGATAAAAACAATCTACCGGTGCGGTACCGTCCTCGGAATAAGAGAGGTTGTTCACGCTGCCGAAGCGGCAGCTGCATTTATTGTCATTAGAGAAGGAAAAATGAAGATCCTTTCCGAGAACGGCATCCGCTTTGTTAACGTCTGTGTCCGCCGACATCCAGTCGGACAGATAGGCGCCGGGCTTAAGCCCTTCCGCAAGATGTTCTATCTGCTCCGCGGGGATGTTCTCCCAGCGCCTGTCCATACGTTTCATTGTTTTTTATCAGTGCGCGAGATTAGGCAGCCACATAGCTATCTGCGGTACGAACACTATGGAGAGCGTCGCTATGAGAGTAGCTATTACGAACGGCCATATCCACTTGAACATTACGTTCATGGAGCCCTCTACGCGGGCGCCTATTACGAAGAGGCAGATACCTACCGGCGGAGTAATGGAGCCGAGCGCGAAGCACAGGCAGGAGATTATTCCGAACCATACCAGGTTGTAGCCCAGAGCGGCTACTACCGGAGCAAAGATAGGAACGCACAGCATCGTTATTACCGGGGTGTCGATGAAGCAGCCCAGTATTACGTAGATGACTACGATTATCAGTATTACGATGATCGGCGGCATGTTGAGGCTCTTGATGAAGCCGGACAGCATTGCCGGAAGTCTGGTAAGAACAAGGAAGTTGTTGAATACCTGTACTCCTATGAACATGAAGAACAGTCCGACTGCCTGCAGTGAAGTCTTCTTTATGACTTCGATTATGTCCTTTACCTTGCAGCGTCTCTTGGCGAGGACGATGATCATGCAGCAGATGGCTGCCACGCCCGCGGCCTCGTTTACGGTGGTGACTCCGCCCCAGATAAAGTACATTACCAGCACGATAAGGAGCAGTATCTCCCAGCATCCCTTCAGGGAGCCGAGCTTTTCCTTAAGAGTGCACTTGTCCGCTCTGGGAGCGAATTCCGGATGACGCTTTACGATTATTACGATAGTTATGCACAGGAGCAGCGTGGTCCATATGCCTGCGCCCCAGCCTGCGAGGAAGAGGTCGCCTATGGAAGCTCCGGACAGCACCGCGTAAAGGATCATCGGGGTGCTGGGCGGGATGAGCGTTGCCAGAGGACCTGCCGCTGCTATGGAGCTGAGTCCCAGACCCTTGTGGTATCCGTAGCGCTCCATTTCGGGCCATGCTACCTGAGTCATTACCATTGCGGTCGCCTGACCGGATCCGCAGATGGCGCCGAATATGGCGGAAGCAACGGTGGAAGTTATCGCAAGACCACCGGGGAGTCTTCCGAGCCACTTACGGGCGGCATCGTACGCGTCCCGCGTCAGGTTTCCTTTTACCGAGAAGTCGCCCATCAGCATGAACATCGGCAGCAGCGAGAACGTATAGGACATCGCTGTAGCGACAGGAACGTTGCGGAAGAACGACAGGGCCATCTTGGGCCCGAACATGAGTGATGTTCCTACAAATCCGGCTATCATGAAAGCGAACGCAAGGTTCATTCCGGAGAACATCAGGATCATCATTACGCCAAGGCCGATAAGGCCCATTGCTACTGGAGAAAGACCCATTATTTGCTCACCTCGCTTTCTTCTTCCGGCTTAACGGGACGGAATATCCCGTAGAAATCTTCGACGATATGGATCACGAACTCTATGCAGGCCAGGAGACTTCCCGCAACTGCAAAGTAGTACACCGGCGCATACGGTATCTTAAGTATGGAAGACGTGAACAGCGTGGATTTTGCTGTCGTAAGCACCTGGGTCGCGACCACAAGTAAAATAAGTAAAGATAAAATGTCCAGTATGAAGCGCATGATGTTCTTTCCTCTGGGGGAAAGCTTGTCCATAACGATGGGGACCTGTATACCATGGCGCTTCCAGATCACACCGGCTATGCCGGCGTAAACGAAGTAGCCCATTCCTACCTCTGTAAGTTCCTGACAGCCCGGGATGGAGCGGCCTCCGACGTAGCGGAGGAGGCAGTCCACGAAGGTGACGCAGGCGAGGCAGAAGAGCAGTGCCGCACATGCATACCAAAGAATCTTTGATATGAAGTGAATGATGTCGGCAAATTTCTTTGCTGCAGCAACCATTCTGACTTCTCCTTTCTGAGTAACTGCCTCCGGCGGAGCATACGCCCCGCCGGAGGCAAAAGCTTTTCAGTTACTATCTCTTGTCTACTGCCTTAAGTACGGTGTCGAGGATCTTGGCTCCGTCGTAGCCAAGGTCATTCATCTTCTTAACATAGGTATCCTTACCCTGCTGTACGTACTTTTCGAATACGTCCTTCATGAGAGCGTCGGATGCTTCGTAGAATTCCATTCCGCCGTCCTTGAGGGTCTTCTCGGAGATGTTGTACTCCTTGTCGATGCAGTTCTGCAGCTGCATCTCCATGTACTCCTGGTTGATCTTGTCGAACAGAGCTCTGGTCTCTTCGTCCATGCTCTCGTAGGACTTCTTGTTCATCATGCCGATCATGAATCCGCCGTAGAGAGGAGTCTCGAGGCAGTACTTGCAGATCTCCTGATACTTGTAAGTGCACATGGACTCAGGAGAAGAAATGGCTGCGTCGATAACGCCGGTCTGCAGGGACAGGTAAACTTCGCTTACACGGATGGAGGTCGGAACTGCTCCGAGGTCCTCGAATACGGGGATGAGGTAGGAGGAGTTGTTCCTGATCTTCATGCCCTTGAAGTTGGCCGGTGCGTCGAGCTTAACGCTCTTGGTAGCGATACGCTGCATGTCGGTGATGGTTCCGAACGCGAGGTGGAGCTTGTCTGTCTCCATTTCCTTGTCCAGATAGCCGGCATCCCAGACAGCGTGGAACGCGTCGTAAACGTCGGTCGGATTTCTGAACACGAACGGGATGTCGCAGAACGTTCCTACGTTGAATGTACCGGAGAACTGGGAAACGCCGCCGTAGAAGAGGTCGAGCGAACCGTCCTGGGTCATGGTAAGAATGTCTGTTACGGTACCGAAGGAGTTGTTGTCATAAAGGGTGATCTTTATGCGTCCGTCGGACTTTTCTTCCATGTTCTTTACGTACTCTTCCATCAGAGCCATAAAGGACTGAGCAACGGAGAACTTAAATTCGTAGACTTTTTTCTCCGGTGCGGGCTCGGTGTTTCCGTTGCCGGACGGGGTCGTGTTGCCGCTTCCGCAAGCTGCGAGCCCGAACACCATAACCAGTGCGAGAATGATAGCTAATACCTTTTTCATAGTACCCTCCAATTTTTACTAAATACTATTTTCAGATAGGTTTGAGATATAACTTAGAGCATGTGCCCGAGTTAACTAAAATGTTCCGTCCTTGGGAAGATGCGGTCCCCAGGTCCAGTTGCCGTCCTTGCTGTAGGTAGCATCAGAATGATAAGTGTAGATGCGGCCCTTGTGTTCCGGCGGCTGAGCGTTGGGATGGAATATGCGCCTTGCGTCGGGCTGCTGTATCCATCCTTCGTTGTAGGGAGTCCTCATGAAGGCGATTATGTGGGTCTTAAGAAGCTTCCACTCTTCGTCTATCTTTATGAACTCGTTGTCGTATTTACCTATGAACCAATAAGCAGTTGCAACGTGTTTGTCTCCCGGATAGGGCGCTATGGCCATCGCGTGGGGGCTGAGCTGGTTGAACTGCGCCTTGGCGCGGGTTCCGTCCTCGCTGAATACGATCCTGGGAGTGAGGATGTTCTGAAGTCCTACCCAGCCCTTCATGTGGTTGGGGTTGTTGTTCAGGTGCTCGTGCTCGTCCAGCATGTACTTGCGCACGCTTTCCGGGCCTTCGTACATTCCGTCCTCTACCATCTCGTAGGAGATCTCCGGATGATCCTGCGCCATTAGGCTGTAGATGCCGTGGAAGTTTACCTGGTCCAGATACATAAGGTAGCGGCCCATGATCATCTGGATGTCCACGATGTCCGCCGCTCTGAGCAGGCGGTCGGCTTCCTTCTTAGTCATGTCCTTTCCTCCTTAAAACTTTTCCGTCAGGTACGGACCCCACTCTATGCCGCCGGAGGCGCATCCGTAGTCCGCGTTGTAAACGTTGTAGTAGTCCGGCTCCCTGTCGGGCTTAAGGCCCGGGAATGCAGGCATGTGCACGCAGTCCGGCTGCTTGCACCAGCCCATTACGAACTCGCTTCTTAAGAACCATACGAGGCGGAGGTTGAGTATCTTCCACGCTCCGTCTTCCTTAACGAAGTCGCATACGTACTTTCCGCATCCCCAGTGAGCAGTAAGCTTTTCCTGGTCGCAGGGGTAAGGCATCGCCCACTTCGCGGACGGAGCCAGTATGGTCCAGTAGCCCTGCGCCTTTGTGTTGTCGTCCGATACGAGCACGCAGGGATTGCATATGTTCTGCAGTTCCATCCATCCGCGCTTGTCGGAAGGATCCGCCATGTAGGCGTCGTAGGCGTCCAGGAACTTTTTAACGTGATCCGGTCCGTCGTAGCGGCCGCTTTCGGCTATCTCTATGCTGCAGTTCTTATCCTTTGCGAAGAGCGCGAACGCGTCCGCGGGGCGCATCTTGCTAAGGCATTCGACGAATTTCGCCATGAGCATCTGGATCTCCGTTATGTCCGATGCCCGGCGTAGCCTTTTAAGCTGTTTTTCAGTAAAAATGACGTCTGCCATTGTCGCTTCTCCTTATAAATTTTTTTTATATCAGTACCGATTTTCTTATAAGATCTGTGAGGATCTTTTAGAACGATCCGTCCTCCGGGAGGTACGGACCCCAGTTGTACAGGCCGTCCTTAACGTAGACCTGATCGGGATGATATACGTAGAAGCGGGGCTTTCTGTCCGGCTTGAGCGCCCAGAACGGCGCCTCGCGGTAGCATTCCTGCTGCGTTACCCAGCCTTTGTGATATTCCGTAGTGAAGTAGGTGAGCTGGTGGAAATGCAGTATCTTCCAGCCTTCATCCGTTCTGATCAGCTCCCAGAGCATCTTTCCGCCCTGCCAGAACGCCGTAAGCGTCCTTTCCGCCGACCATTCCGGTTCCGGGGTAGCCTGCTTGGCCTTGGGAGAGATCATGCTCCACATGGCCCTGGCTCTGCTGCCGTCCTTGCTGAAAACGATCTGCGGGGTAGCAAGATCGTGGAAGTCCAGCCAGCCTCTCTTGGTCCGCCAGTCCTGAAGACGAGCGGCGAAGTCTTCCATGAATGCCTTTACGTGCTCCGGGCCCTCGTAGGTGCCGCAGGTATCGTATTCCACGCTCACTTCCGGATGATCCTTGGCAAAGAGTTCTTCGTATGCGCTCTTCGCGTCCAGTTCGTCCATCAGAGTAACGTATCTTCCGAGCATCATGGTGATCTCACCTATGTCCGCTGTCTTCTGGAACCTGGCTAATTCCTTTGTGTCCAAGTTCATTGATAGTTCCTCCGTCTGCTTGTTACTGGATTGTCATTTACATTCTATTAAGATTTTAGACAAGTGGGTAATTATATGTTTAGAGGGTTATAAGGTCTGTTTATAACTTTTTTGTCTGTCCGGGTTTATTTATTATTATGTTTTTTGTATACTTAACACATCAGGAGGCATTTCAGATGCAGATAGAACAACTTAGATACTTCCAGAAAGTCGCGGAATGCGGATCCATGAACAAGGCCGCAAAAGAGCTTTTCTGCACGCAGCCGGCCATTTCCGCGGCCATAAAAGCAATAGAAAAAGAGCTTGGCATGCCCATAATGGAGAGGACGGCCAACGGTATAGAGATCACTCCGTTCGGCAAGATAGTGCTTCAGGACACCAACCTTATTCTCGGCTATGTGGAAAGATGGAAGGACATTTCTCTCAACCAGCAGCAGAACCAGAGCATAACGCTTTCGCTGACCGGTACCAGCCCGCCCTACACCTTCGTGGACTTCATAATGATGATGCGCCGCACCCATCCGACCATGAACATAAAACTGGAGTTCTCGCCGTCGCACAGGGGCCACATTTCGTTCGCCCGCGACCAGGACTTCCGTTTCGGCATATCCTACCGCGTACCGGCCCACATGAGGGACACCAGGCGCTTCGCCAAGGAGCACGGCATGAGGATAGCGATACTCGACCGCGACGAATTCTGCATATTCTGCAACTCCGAAGACGAGCTTACGAAGCTTAACCGCGACCCGGTGCTGGAGGATCTCCGCAACCGCGAGGTGCTGCTGTACCAGGATCCTAAGATGTTCCCGTACTTCGAGACGCTTAAGAAAGTCAACTGCAAGATAGGTCCGCAGATGTGGTGGGAGGAGACCATGATGCTCGCGATAGCGTCCAGACCCGACTCCATAGCGTTAAGACCGCGCCACATGGCCGGGAAGAGCGCGTTCATAAGGAACGGACAGATATCGGTGCTTCCGCCGATAACGGACTTCTCCATGCCGGTCTACCTATTATTTATTTATCCTTCCCAGGACAGGCTTTCGCCGGCGGAGGAATTGTTCATGGAAGAGTTCAGGAAATTCGTCCCCAGTTTCGAGGTAGTGGACTGATGTTCAGAAGATTCAGATATTACGCGGAACACATATTTACAGGAACGCACATAGATAGCCTGGACCCGGAGTATCCGCATCCGGGAGCGATAGCCATCCGCGACGGCTTCGTGGCCGCAGTGGACAGCGCGGAAGACATAATGGTAACTAAGGGCAAGAAGACCCAGGTAACCGAGCTTGGCGACCTGGAGCTCAGACCCGGAAAGATACTTACGGACTGCCGCCTTTCCGACGAGATACTGGAAGGCTTCGAGATAAGCTCCGACAACGTGGAGCTGGACTACGAAGTGGTGTCCGAAAGGCTTAAGGCTAAACTGGAGGAGCTGGCTGCGCAGGGATATACCAGCATATTCAACAACGCGGAAGATCCTGCCAAGGAGATAGTCTGCCGGGAACTTGTAACGGATCTGCATAACGCGGGCAAACTGCCCCTGAGATACTTTGGGTCCTACAGACTCTCTTCTCCCATGAGGACAAAGGTGGTAACGGATCTTCTGGACACGCAGTGCAAAAGCTGCATTACTCTGGGCGGCCGCGTCAATTTCGATACGCTCTGCGTAGATGTGCAGGACGATCCGCAGAAGAGCGGATACATGTCCGCGGAGTATCTTATAGGCCTGATGCAGGCTGCCGCCGCTAAGGGCTACAGTCAGAGGATATACACTGCGTCAAAGAAGACCGCGCTGGCGCTTCTGGAGACCATGGGCGACCTTGCGGCAAGTTACCCCAAATACGCTTTCGTGCTGATCTGCCCGGAAGAGATCAGTTCCAAGGAACGGGAAGACGCTCACGCGGAGAACGTGATAGTTCTTCCGCAGGAACAGGCTACCGCGGGAGACGAACGTATAATAGGTAAAGGCTCCTTCCTGGGCAAACTGATGCCGGGACGCATGGGCGACTTTACCATCTGGAAGGACGGAGTATGTCTGGAGACTTACATTTCCGGGAAAAAGGTCCGCGGGTAGAAACTTAAACGATCGAGAGCATAACGGAATCTAAAACGGACGGTCCTCCGCATGACGCGGAAGGCCGTCCGTTATTATCCGGAAGATCTGATCTTCTGGGCTATTTCTTCAAAAATGCGTAATACCCAGAATACAGCGCGGCCATGGGGTTGTTGCCGAGCAGGCGGTCCTTTACGGCCACCACGGTTACCGGCGCCTCGGAGTACTTTATGAACAGGGTGTCGTGGCCTACGCAAAGGCCGAACAGCAGGTTGAACTCCGTCTTTTCTTCGTTGAGTATCATGGCCTGGGCTATGGGGTTGCACAGGCTCTCGTGGGGGCGCCAGGGGGTCACCCAGTTCTCCTGCGGGATGTCCAGGGTACGCTTGTCTATTCCGCCCACCTTGCAGGCAGCGGAGACCACCTCGAAACCGTGGCTGTCCAGTATCTTGCCCAGCGTGGCCGCCTCGGACGAAAGGCCCATGCAGAACGCAAGGCCTATGCGCTTGTAACCCATGCGCTGGCAGAACTCTATCGTCTCCTGGATGCGGCATTTCAGCGGCATGTTCTTTTCCGGGTTGAAGTCCGAAAGGCGGTAGCACGAACCCTCCTGCAGGGCGGCTTCGCACGCGAAGCGGCGGATCTGCGGATCGTTTACGTATATGTCCCTGGCCTTTTCTATGATGTCCTTGTATTTGAGCGTGCTGCAGAACGGCGGCGCTTTGCCGTCCGGATTGTCGCAGACGCGGTCGGGGTTCTTGAACGGGCACTTTGCGCAGGTGCCGTAATCAGCGGTCTTTGCCGTATCTTTGTCGCTCATGGGTCTCTCCTTTGCGGTTGGATCTCTGTCCGGCGGGCGTATTCCGATCGGACCGGATCTTTTCCTTGATTATACACGACAAGGACCTGTTTCTGTACTTTTTTCGGCGTTTTATGTGCTGAAGGTAGGGAAACCGTGATTTTTAGTTCACAAAACAAGGTTTTCCGTCTTTTTTATTGTACGGGCGCAAGGGAAATGTTATATAATGTAACTGTGAAAACGTTTTTCATCTGAGCATTTGAAAGGAGCACAGTAATGAGCGATTTTAACTTCAACGACCTTAATCAGGACATAGAAAACGCGTACGAACAGGGCAAGGAGACAGCGGAAAAGCTGCTTAAGGATCCCGACAAGATGGAGCTGTTCCTGCAGCGCGCCGAGCAGGTGATGCAGAACATCCCGTTCATAGGCGACAAGCTTTCCATGCTTCCCGTAATGATCTCCTTCCTTAAGAGCTACATCAAGAACGAGTACCGCGAAGCACCGGTCACCGTGCCGGTATCCATCGTTGCCGCGCTGCTCTACCTGATCTCGCCCAAGGACATCGTTCCCGACAAGATCCCCGTGCTGGGAATCGTAGACGACATCGCTGTCATCTACCTGGCGTGGAAGTACGTTGCGGACGACATGGAGCTCTATCAGGACTGGCGCAAGGCTAACGGCCTGGAAGTCGTAGACTTCGAACAGGCTCCCGAGGCCGAATGATTCGGACGGATGCGCATCCGCTGAAAGGAGCTTAACATGAAAAAAGTGCTTGCCGGCGTTATCGCCGCGATAATTCTGCTGGGCGCAGGCTTCGGAATAGGCTATTATCTCGGCCGAAACCACAAGCCGCTGGTTGCCAAGACCGATCCGCTGGTGATCCAGAAGGAGATCGAAGGCAAGATGCAGGAGATAAGCGACCTCGCAACCTACAAGTACGCTTACACCAACACCGCCTCGCAGGAAAGCAACCTTAAGATAAAGAACTGGAACATTCCGTTCACCACCAAGCGCTTCATCGTTAAATACGACGGCGAGATAAAGGCCGGCGTGGACCTCAGCAAGGTGACCATACACGTGGCGGAGGACAACACCATAACGATAACGATGCCGAAGGCCGCGATCCTGTCTCACGAGATAGACGAGAGCTCGCTGGAGATCCTGGACGAAACGAAGAACATCTTCAACCGCATCCAGATAGAGGATTACAACACCTTCCAGACGGAGCAGAAGAAGATATGCGAGGAATACGCGCTGGAACGCGGACTGCTCGACAAGGCCTACGACAACGCCAGGAAGGTGGTCTCCGAGATGGTACAGACCGTGCCGGATGCCGCGGACTACAAGATCATATTCAAATGATCTGCCGGAGCGCCCGAGAGTCTGGAACTGAAAAACAGTTGCTAAAGGAAAACGATCATGAACATTAACGAAGCGATAGCAAAGAACCTGAACGCCTTAAGAAAAGAACAGGGCATCAGCATAGGCAAGCTGGCACGCTACACCGGGCTCAGCAAGGCCGCGATCTCGCAGATAGAACAGGGTGGCGGCAACCCCACGATCAACACGATAAGCAAGCTTGCTTCCGCGCTGCACGTGCCCTACACCAGGCTGCTGAACGCTAAGGATTCCACCGCCAACGCGGTATTCAAGGATGACGTGCCCACGTACGTTTCGCCGGACGGAAGCCTTAAGTCCCTAAATTACTACCCATCCACGCCGGACCGCAACATTAAGGTATACGTGCTGGAGCTCGCTCCGGGATGCGCCCAGACCATAGAGAGCGCCCGCGACGCGGAGCGCTACGTGATCGTAAAGAGCGGTTCGCTGGTGATAGAGGTCGGCGAGTTCTCGTACTTCCTGATGGAGGGCGACGCCATATCCTTCGACGCGTCGGAAGACTGCCTGATCAAAAATGAAGAAGCAGGGACAGCGTCCTGCTTCTGTGTAAACCTTTATAAGTTCTGAGCTTGTTTAAAAGCTTGTATAAAGCGCGGGCCCGCAAGGGTCCGCGCTTTTTTATCGTCTTTATTCGCTTGACGTTTGTTCCGGCGGCCGCGCAAACGTTCAGGCCGCCGGGCCATGCCGCTACGCCCTGTCCGGGAACGGATCGTGGTCCTGGAGCCCCTCGAGCTTGTCCAGTTCGTAGGGAGTCTCCTGGTATACGAAGTAGTTCAGCCAGTTGCAGTACAGCAGATTGGCGCCCGAGCGCCATGTGTTCAGGGGTTCCTTCGTGTCGTCGTCATCCGGGAAGTAGTTGAACGGGACGTGAATGGGAAGACCCAGGTTCTTGTCGCGGAAGTACTCCGTCTTAAGCGTCTCCGTGTCGTACTCGGAGTGGCCTGTTATGAATATCTGGCGGCCGCCGTGGGTGGATATCGCGTAGACTCCCGCTATGTCGCTGGCCGCGAGTATCTTAAGACGCGGCTCCGCCTTTACCTGCTCCACGTCGATGGTGGTGTGACGGGAATGCGGCACCATGAACACGTCGTCGAATCCGCGGAAGAGTATGGAACCCTTGTGGACGACCTTGTGCGGGAACACGCCGAACATCTTTTCCGGCAGCGGCAGTTTGCGGATGCCGTAGTGATAATACAGTCCCGCCTGGGCGCCCCAGCAGATGTGGTAGGTGCTGTAAACGTGGGTCTTGGACCACTCCATTATCTCGCAGAGCTCGTCCCAGTAGTCCACCTGCTCGAAGTCCATCTGCTCCACCGGCGCGCCGGTTATCACCATGCCGTCGTATTTGTTGTCACGGACCTGGTCGAAGGTCTTGTAGAAGGCCAGCATGTGCTCCTGAGTGGTGTTCTTGGGCTCGTGGCTTACCCTCAGAAGTTCCATGTCGATCTGTATGGGGGTGTTGCCCAGAAGCCTTGCCAGCTGGGTCTCCGTGACGATCTTGGTGGGCATCAGGTTGAGTATCAGTATGCGCAGCGGCCTTATGTCCTGAGTGGTGGCGCGCTCCGTATCCATTACGAATATGTTCTCGTGCTGCAGCGTCTGGGACGCGGGCAGATCTTTGGGTATTCTGATAGGCATTGTGTTCTCCTTTGAAATCTGAAGGGTTGCGGGCTTGCAACTGATAATCGGTTGCGGTATATGCGGGGCTTACCGTTTGCCTTGGCTTTGAAGCCGCTCCTCAGCTGTCCGCTGTCAGCGAGCTTCCTTTTTCCAGGCTTCGGCGCCCTTGCGCATTCGCTCCAGACCGTCCAGCACCAGCGCTCTCGGACAGGCCAGATTGATCCGCAGGAATCCTTTCCCCGCCGATCCGTAAGCGCTGCCCGCGGATACGAACAGTTTGGCATTCTTCCTTAAGAACTTCTGGAAGGCTGCGTCGTCCTCGGTAATGTCCCTTATGTCCAGCCAGCTCAGATACGTGGCGTGGCCTTCTATAAGTTTTATCTCCGGTATGTTTGCTGCCAGGAATTCGCCCAGCAGGCGTTTGTTTTCGGCAATGTAGGCGCACAGCTCCTTGAGCCAGGGCTCGCCCTTTCCGAAAGCCGCTATGGCGGCCGGCACCGCGAAGGCTCCGGGCTCGCCCACGTCGTCCGTGTTTATGCCCCTCCACACCTTGTGGCGAAGCTTCTCGTCCGCGGCGAACACCGCCGAAGTGTTTATCCCCGCCAGATTGAAGGTCTTTGTCGGAGATACGCAGGTAACGCTTATATCCCTGCAAAGCTCCGACACGGAAGCAAACGGCACGTATTCGAAGCCGGGGTCGCAGAGGTCGCAGTGGATCTCGTCCGAGATCACCGTTACGCCGTGCTTCGCGGCAAGTTCGCCCACCTTTGCCAGCTCCTCCCGGGTCCAGATGCGTCCGGAGGGGTTCTGCGGGTTGCAAAGAAGCATCAGCGTGCACTGAGGATCCGCCAGCTTGGCGTCCAGATCCGCGAAGTCCATCTCGTAGCGGCCGTCCTTAAGCACCAGAGGACTTTCCAGAGGCACGCGTCCGTTGTTTTCTATGCAGTTCCAGAAGATGTTGTAGACCGGCGGCTGGACCAGGACCTTTTCCGCAGGCGTCGTAAGCTTGCGGACCATGCTAGAGATGGCCGGGACCACTCCCGTGCAGAAGACCAGCCACTGCGGGTCCATCTTAAGCCCGTGGCGGCGTTCCCACCATCCGGCGTAGGCATTGCGCCATTCGTCCGGCAGCTCCGTGTAGCCGTAGATCCCGTGACGGGCTCTTTCGACTATCGCGGCCTCCACCTCCGGCGCGGTGCGGAAGTCCATGTCCGCCACCCACATCGGAAGATCGCCGTGCGCGTAGTCCCATTTTATGGCGTAAGTGCCGCTTCTGTCTGTTATAGTATCAAAATCGTACATTATAGTGTGCAAATCGTGCCTTTTCGGCTTATTTACCCTTTACCGCCTTTTCGGCTTATTTACCCTTTACCGCCCATTCGGCAGTTTATATGCTTTAAGCGTTTTCCGGCCATATGCCGGTCCGCTCTATCTTACTACTATCCTGGTGGCCGACGGGTCCACCTTGTCCTTTTCGATTATCAGCTCGTCTATGTGATCCGCCCTGATTATGCCGCCCTTAGGATTGAGCACGCTGTCCACCTTGCCGCGGATGTCCGCGTCCACCATGGAGTATTCGAAGGCCAGCGTAGTGTTTACCAGCCTGCAGTTCCGCAGCACCAAGTTGTCTATGTAGCACAGCCCCTGAAGGCTCTCTACGGTGCAGTCCTCCAGCGTAAGGTCCTTTGCGTTCCAGCCCAGGTACTCGCCGGTTATGAAACTGCGGCGCACGGTAACGTTCTTCGTGTTCCAGAAGCTGTCCTTGGACAGAAGCTGCGAATCCTCTATCAGAACGTTTTCGGAGCCGTCGAAGCAGTAGTTTCCGAAGAGCTTAAGCCCCTTTGCGCGCACGTTGTTCGTGTTCATGGCAAAGTAGTCGCCCTTGGCGGCAACGTTTTCGATCTCCACCCCGTCGCAGTTCCAGAGCGTTTCGGCAGCGTTGGCAAAGCTTACGTTGTTAAGGCTGAGCCTTTTGCAGCGGCGGAAGGCCTTGGGCGCCTCGAACAGACAGTCCTTAAACGACGCGTCGTCCGTGTACCATATGCCTGCGCGGGCCATGTCGAAGAAGCTGCAGCTGCTGACCTTTACGTTTCTGCTGTACCACAGCGGGTACTTCCAGCGGAACAGGCTCGCGGAAACGTCTATGTTCTCGCTCTCCTTAAGCGGAGACTCGCCGTCCTCGAACACGCATTCGCTTATTACCAAATCTTTGCCTCGGAAGAGAGCGCGCTCTCCGGTAAGGATCTCGCGGGTGATGTTTTCGCCTACGCGGCGGTTGATCTCGTTTTCTCTGTTATTCTTTTCCATAGTAATTGTGTATTATATCATAATCCGCGCAAGGACTGCTACAGAATAAAAGAAAAACAAGCCCGGCCGGCTGCGGAAGGATCCGGCTGCACACCATGAACTTACAAAGGAATGAAACAGCCCGGGCCTTAGACCCGGGCTTGCATCATCTGAGATCTTGGATCGGGACTACCTATCAGGCCTTTCCGCGTTTCTTTATTACCACAAGCACCAGTATCATCAGCGCCAGCGCTATCGGGGTCGCTATCATCGCCGTGGCGTTGCCGGCCTTATAGCCGATTATTCCGGCGATCAGGTAGCCGACCGCGCTTACCGCGGCCGCTGTAAGCGCGTACGGGATCTGCGTGGTTACGTGGTTGATGTGGTTGCAGTGCGCTCCCGCCGAGGACATTATCGTGGTGTCGGAGATGGGCGAGCAGTGGTCGCCGCAGACGGCGCCCGCAAGGCACGCGGATATGGAAATCACGAGCATCTCGCGGCTCTGCGCGAACACGCCGCAGACGATCGGTATCAGTATCGTAAACGTTCCCCAGCTGGTTCCTGTGGAGAAGGCCAGGAACACGGAGACAACGAATATTATGAACGGCAGGAACATCGCGAATCCGCCGGCCGTGCTGTCCATTACGCCGCCTATGAAGTCCGCCGCGCCCAGAAGACCGGTCATTCCAGACAGGTTCCAGGACAGGATCAGGATTATCATGGGTGCGCACATGGAGCGGAAGCCCGCCGGCAGGCACGCCATGAAGTCCTTGAAACTCAGCACTCCGCCGAACACGTAGAGCACGAAGGTAAGCAGCAGCGCAAACATGCTGCCCATCACCAGACCCCTTGCGGAGTCCGCGTTCGCGAAAGCGTTTCTGAGCGTCTCTCCGGAGAAGAAACCTCCGGTGTAGAGCATTCCGAGTATGCAACTGATAATCAGTGCAACCACCGGGATCACCAGATTGGATACCCTGGCGCCTTCCTTCTCTTCCTGGGTGCTGCTCTCGTCGTAGGGCAGATCGCCCGTTGTGAACAGGTCGCCTTTAGCGGCGTTGGCCTCGTGAAGCTTCATCGGACCGTAGTCCGCCTTAAGAAGCGTAAGGCCTATCAGCATCGCAAGCGTCACCAGCGCGTACATGTTGTACGGTATGGTGTTTATGAACATGGAGAAACCGTTGATGTTATAGGATTCCGGCACCGCGTACGACACCGCCGCCGCCCAGCTGGAGATCGGCGCGATTATGCATATCGGAGCCGCCGTTGCGTCGATTATGTACGCCAGCTTGGCCCTGGAGACCTTGTAGTGGTCGGAGATAGGACGCATTACGGATCCCACGGTCATGCAGTTGAAACCGTCGTCCACGAATATCAGTATTCCCATCAGGACCGTAGCGAGCTGCGCTCCCACTCTACTGTGGATGCGCTTTTCCGCCCAGCGTCCGAAAGCCGCCGCCGAACCGGACTTGTTCATCATGAACACCAGCGCGCCTAGTATCGTTACGAACACCAGTATGCCCGCGTGGGACATGTCCGTAAGGCTTACCACCAGGCCGCCGTTGTCGCTGTAGAGCATGGTGTTGAACGCGTGCTCCAGGTTGCCGTTGGAATAGAGAAGCGCTCCCACGACTATGCCTACGAACAGCGAGCTGTAGACTTCCTTTGTGATCAGCGCCAGCACTATGGCCACTATGGGCGGAGCCAGAGCGAAGATCGTGGCGTAGGCATGGGGCTCCACCGGCTTTACCGCTTCGTCCACCGACGGCTGCAGAACCAGGATCAGCACCACCAGCACAACGAAGACCGCCGCCAGTACGCGGCCCAGCCTTATGCGCTTGTTTGGATCTTTGTCTTTCATGTCGTTTCTCCGTTACGCTTTCAGTACGTAATTACACACTTTTCATAATAATGTAGATATTATATTACACTTCGCCGGATTAATAAACATCTTACTTGCGCGGGCACATTAGCGTTTTACAAGCATATCGGCAGATTATATAATAATATTGTTAATAATTTGTTTTACGGAGGTGCATTTCAATGAAAAAGAACCCCTTAATCAAAATGATAGTGTTCGGCGTCATAGCGGTTATAATCTGGGGCGTCGGATTCTTCACCAAGCTCTGGGACAGGATCCCCAAAGGCACGGGCATCCAGCTTAATCCGGCCAACATCCTGCGGATGCTGTTCTGGATCTTCGCCACGCTGTTCGTGGAAAGACTGCTGGTATTCCTGCTCTCCAAGGTCAACCCTAAGGACAGGCGCGCCAAGACGGTCCTGGCCGTAGTCTCCAACATGCTTAAGTACATAGCGGCGATAGTCATCTTCTGCGGTGTCCTTACGATACTGGGCGTCAACATCGCCACCATCGTGGCCAGCATAGGCGTCATAGCCTTGATAATCGGCTTCGGCGCGGAGAGCCTGATCGCCGACGTGGTCACCGGAATGTTCATTCTATTGGACAATCAGTATAACGTAGGAGACATAATCGAGGTCGGAGGCTTCCGCGGCACCGTTTCTGACATAGGAATACGCACCACTTGCGTCACCGACCCCGGCGGAAACGTAAAGATCATCAACAACTCCGACATGAAGAACATCCTCAACCGCTCGGACAAGAACTCCAAGGCAGTGTCGGTATTCCCGGTGCCCTACGAGACGGACATCCCCGCGCTGGAGGAAAAGATCCCCGCCATGCTGGACGGCATCTACGAGGCGCACAAGGACGTGTTCAAGTCCGTCCCCAAGTATCTCGGCATGGAAGCGCTGTCCTCCAGCTCCGTAGACCTTAAGTTCATCGCGGAAGTCGACGAGAGCGACATCTATTCCGGCGCAAGGCTCCTTAACCGCGAACTCTTCGTTGGCATGAGGAAGCTCGGCGTCGAGTGCCCGTTCACGCAGGTAGACATCCACAGCAAGTAAGGAGCGCTTTATGGAAACAAGGGAATTTACGGCGCTTCCGCCCGAGTTCTCTCAGCCGGCGCCGGAGTTTGCGGCCCTGCCCGACGAGTTCGCCGGGAAAAGCGGCGGCCCGCAGCACCCTGAACAAAAGAAGAGCGGCATAAGAAGAAGGCTCAAGTGGCTGTATTCCGTAGCGATAGTCGTAGTGTTCGGCCTTGGCCTGGGTCTGTGGAGCGGTTCCTCGGCGGCAAGCCAGGACAGCTTCCCGGTAAGTCCGTGGAAGGAAGGCGACCCCATCGTAACGATAGACCGCGCCATAATAATGCGCGCCGCCAGTTCCAACTACAGCATGGTGGAATACGCCTACTCGCTGGACCATAACGAGACGGAGTTCCCCATATACCTGTTCTTCCAGGTAACGGACGGACACGGCACCAAGACGGAGCTTACTCCAAGCCCGGCCCACATATACGAGAACGTCTACCGCGAGGGAGGCGGCGTGGAGACCACAGAGCTCGATTCCCGCAGCGACATGATCCTTACGATCTACGCAGGCTGGGATACCGGAGAAGACGAGCTTAAATGGATAGCGGTGTCCAGGCCGGTGGAGGAAGAGGTCCTTCCGGAGTGGAACTTTACGGTAGACAAGGCGGTATACGTGCCGGCAGGAAACGGCATGGGTCCCCACGTGGACTACAGCTACGAGCTGAATGCAGACCCGGAGTGCTATCCGTTTACGGTCTACGCGTACATAGAGGACGAGACCGGCTATAACGCTTCGAGTTCCGAATATCCTGTAACCGTAGATCAGTCGCAGCCTTACGGAGGCGGGACCTTCTTCGTAAGCGGCCTTCAGGGCGACCTTACGGTGCGCATGAACGCTACCTTTACCTACGAATGGGGCGAAATAACCATATTCGCGGAAAAGGAAGTGGACATGTCCGCCAAAAAGGACGAACCCGAAGGCTACCCGCTGGCTGACGGAAACCTGGTAGTTACGGTATACAACAACACCTTCGACCAGCGCTTTGCCGACGATCCGGACTTCCCGTGGCTGAACATTCTGCTGCACATAACCGTTCCGGAAGCCGGGTTCAGGGAACTTACGCTTCCCGAGCCGGAGTTCGCCGGCGACGACTGGGACGCCAAGGGCTTCGTGCTGCACTACAACAGCGAGTTCGACAACGGCTACGATCCCAATTCCGCCGTGCCGGAGTTCGTTGTGCCGCTCGGTCCCACGCTTACGGCAGCGGACGTTGAGAAGGTACCTCCCGCGGCTGACGGCAACCGCTACATTAACATCCACGTAATGTGGCTGTCGCACGCGGATCAGATACCCAAGCTGCAGGTGATACTCAACCTGGGCAACGGCGACGACTGGCTCTTCGAGGGCGACCAGCCGTTCGCGTCCGAGGGCTTCTTCTATCTGGCCGCCGTACCGGAACCGGAGCGCGAAGGCTACACTTTCACCGGCTGGTACGACAAGACGGGCCGCAAGGTGGACTTCATTTCGTACTACGACTTCTTCCCGCCGCTTCCGGGCGCGCAGAGCCGCGAGGACCGCGACTGGGAGCACCCGCAGGCCGTGGAGCTTGACGCAGGCTGGGTAAAGAACTGAAAAGTCTTGAACGACAGGAGCAGGTGTGGTATCATTACCGCACCTGCTTTTTAGCGGGAATAACGGATGTCTCTTGAAAACCATCCTAAAAAAACAAGGAGTTTTTTATTTAATGAACAAGAAGTTCTTCACAACACGAAGGATAGCGCACGGCGCGATAATCGCCGCCGTCTACGTTGTCCTCTGCATCATCTTCCAGCCGATATCGTACGGACCCATACAGTTCCGCATAGCGGAAGCGCTTACGATAATGCCTTTGTTTACGCCTGCAGCCATACCCGGACTGTTCGTGGGCTGCATCCTCGCGAACATAATCGGTCAGGGCGTGATAATGGACGTCATTTTCGGAAGCCTTGCGACGCTCATCGGCGCAGTGCTTGGATACCTTCTGCGTAGGAACCGCTGGCTGGTACCCATTCCGGCTGTAGTCGCGAACGCGCTCATAATTCCGTTCGTGCTTCGATACGGCTACGGCCTTACGGAGATCCCCATAGCGCTGGAAATGGTCTACATCCTTGCGGGCGAGGTCGTCGGCTGCTACATATTGGGCGAAGTTCTGGCCAGCATACTGATGCCGCACAAAAACAGGCTCTTCAAGGAAGACGCCCGCTGAAACATGCAGGCGTCTTATGGACGACCATTCCGAATAATGCAGGCGCCTCAAGGAAACTGCCCTCTAACCTCTCGTTAGGTGTATAATAAAACTGTAAAGACTTAGTTGACCGCCCGGCGCAGGGGGAGGCTTGGCCATGGACAGATACGAAAAGCTTAACGAACTTATCCGCAACTCCAAAAAGACCGTGTTCTTCGGCGGCGCCGGAGTATCCACGGAGAGCGGCATCCCGGACTTCAGGTCCAAGGACGGTCTCTACAACGTCCGCGACGTTCAGTTCGAAAAATACCAGCCGGAGTACCTTTTAAGCATAGACTGCCTGGAGGATGAGCCGGAGGTCTTCTTCGAATACTACCGCCAGAAGCTGGACACCCACGGCATAGAGCCCAACCGCGCCCACTACGCGCTGGCGGAGATGGAGAAGAAGGGCCTTCTGGCAGGGATAATAACGCAGAACATAGACGGCCTGCACCAGCGCGCCGGCTCCGTAAACGTGGCGGAGATCCACGGAAGCACCCTTAGAAACTACTGCAGCCGCTGCGGAGCGAAGTATCCCGCGGACTACATCTTCAAGAGCGAGACCACCATTCCGCGCTGCAAGCACTGCGGAGGCACGGTCCGCCCGGACGTCACTCTGTACGGCGAGATGCTCCCGGACCAGGAAGTCTACAAAGCCGACAGCTACATCCGCGGCGCGGAGCTTCTGATAGTGGGCGGAACCTCACTTGCGGTATGGCCGGCGGCAGGCTACGTGGCCCGCTTCCGCGGCAAGCTCGTGATAATCAACCGCGACAGCACAATCTACGACAGCAACGCGGAGCTGGTGTTCCACGAATCCATAGGCGAAGTGCTTGGAAATGTTCGGATCTAAGCAGCAATTACGATTCTAACTATTTTCAGTTTTCTCGTGTGGTTTTTCCAAAACCTGTGTAGTATATGTCGAAAGGCAGAACATCATCATGGAATCATTGATAAACGAACAGCTGCCTGAAAAGCCTGTCAGGTCCAAAAAACGCGTATGCCTCATTATCGCGATCTGCGCCATCGTGCTGATCGGGGGGTTCTTTATATGGTTCCTGCAGCCCATTCCGCTGGTGGATAAGGACGCCGAAGATATAGCCATTGCCAATTGGAGCTATAACGGCAAAGGACCGAGCGCTTACATCATGATACAGCCCCACGGCAGTTCCGACACTCAGCTCGCAGAACTGAACGAGGAAGGCACTAAACTACTGTTGGAAAAACTGAAGACCGTATACACGACCGCATATTTCGACTCAAATTACGTCGTTCGTCCCGAATATGCAGTTTTCGACAACAGGATATCCTTTGGCGTCGAATACAACGTAAAGGATATCCATTACAGCCGTTTCATAACGATCTACGAACGCCTTACCGAGATAGGGAGCGTTTTTCCGGCCGCCGGAAACCCGGACGCCCGCAAGCCGCTTCGTCCGGACAGTTTCTACGACACCAGGTTAAAAGATAAAGACAAGGTCTCCGATCTCTATTATTTCATAATGGACCTTACGGAAAAATACGCGGCCGGCAAACCTTGACAGCCCTTACGGCCGCCGATCGATATTCAGATATAAAAAGGAGAAGGAAATGATCGTATTGAACGTGACTTACAAATGCAAGCCCGGAATGAACAAGAAGTTTCTGGACCGGATCAATGCCGAGGGCATTGGGGCCGCATGCCGTGCGGAGGAAGGGAACATCAGGTACGATTACTACTTCCCGGCGGACGGAAGCGACGAGCTTCTGCTGATGGAAAAGTGGGAGAGCACCGAAGCTCTGGCCCGCCACGCCAAACAGCCGCACATGGCAAAGCTCGGAGAGCTGAAGGCGGCATATGTAAACGACGTGATACTCGAAAAGTTCGAGGTATAACTGATAATCCGGCAGTTACCGAAAGACTCTGTTCGCGGCGGACCACCTTATACAATATGACGAAACATAAAACAGCGCGGTACATATGCCGCACTGTTTTTCAGTTGCAACTATTAAGTTTAATCGGCGGACCTTGAAATTTCAACGGTTCGTACTGTTGCGCCAACCATTTGAGCAGATCCCTGCTACTTCACCGCCACTCCGTTCTCCGTGCAATACTTTATTATGGTCTTGCGGGTAACTATGCCCACCAGCGAGCCCAGATCGTCCGTTACGGGGATGAAATTCTGGTTCATGGCACGGGTCAGAAGCTCTTCTATGGTGGCGGTTATGGGCACGGACGGGTTGCGGTCCCTGCGGAGTATGTCCTTTATCTTGACGTCCTCCAGTTTGCGGATGCTTACCTCCTCCATGTTGCCGTCCTTCTTCTGCAGTTTGACTATGCTCCACAGAAAGTCGCCCTCGCTTACGGTCCCCATGTAGATGTTGTCGTCCGTGATCACCGGCACCGCGGTATAGCCGTGCTTCTTCATGGTCTCCAGAGCCTGACGCACGCTGCTGTTTATGTTTATGCAAGTAACCTTGCTTCTAAGTGTCAGAAAGAATGCTACGTTCATGTTGTCCTCCTGCGTCTATCTTACCCTTTATCCGAGCGCGTAGTCAACCGCGGCAGCCTGAAATAAATGTGAATATTCGGAGAATGCCCGGATCTCCGATTTCTGTCCCGAAATGTGCCCTATGCGCAACATTTATGTTATAATAAAAGGTAGATTCGCAATATCTTGTTCCGGTCCGTCGTATTAATGACCTGCGTCTTAAGAACCGGCGTCTTAAGGGCTGACGGGTATTGCGTAAAGGAGGACAGCAAATGCGCAGATTCGAAAAATCCGTAAAGCTAAACAACGTCTGCTACGACATCCGCGGACCCGTAATGGACGAAGCCGGACGCATGGAGGCGGAAGGCATAAAGATACTTAAGCTGAACATAGGCAACCCGGCCACGTTCGGTTTCCGCGCGCCCCAGCAGCTGATAGACATCATGTCCTCCAACCTGGACAAGACCGAAGGCTATTCGGACTCCCGCGGACTTCTGGCTGCAAGGCGGGCCATAATCGAATACGACAAGAAGAAGGGCATCGAAGGCGTGGAACTTACGGACGTCTACACCGGCAACGGCGTTTCCGAGCTGATAACGCTGTCCATGCAGGGCCTGCTGGACTACGGCGACGAGATCCTGGTCCCCTCGCCGGACTACCCGCTCTGGACGGCCTCCGTTTCGCTGGCCGGCGGCACCGCAGTCCACTACCTCTGCGACGAAAAGTCCAACTGGTACCCGGATCTTAAGGACATAGAGCGCAAGATAACTCCGCGAACCAAAGGCATAGTAGTCATCAACCCCAACAACCCCACCGGCGCGCTGTACCCGAAAGAGATCCTGGAGGGCATCGTCCGCATGGCGGAGCTCCACGACCTGATAATCTTCGCGGACGAGATCTACGACCGCCTGGTGATGGACGGCAAAAAGCACATTTCCATAGCCAGCCTTACCGATAAATGTCTCTGCGTCACCTTCAACGGACTGTCCAAGAGCCATCTGGTGGCCGGCTACCGCGTAGGCTGGATGAGCATATCCGGCGCCAAACAGAACGCCAAAGGCTACCTGGAAGGCATAAACATGCTGTCCAACATGCGCCTGTGCTCCAACGTTCCCGCGCAGTCGCTGATCGCCCCGGCTCTTTCCATGGAGGAAGAGACCCGCGCCCTTGTGGTGCCCGGCGGCCGAGTCTACGAACAGCGCGAATGCATCGTAAACGCCATCAACGACATCCCCGGACTCCACACCACCAAGCCGGAGGCAGCGTTCTACTGCTTCCCCAAGATGGACGTTAAGAAGTTCCGCATCCACAACGACGAGCAGTTCGCCCTGGACCTGCTGCACCGCCAGCACATACTGCTGACCCACGGCGGCGGCTTCCACTGGGAGAAGCCGGATCACTTCCGCATCGTATTCCTTCCGGAGGTCGGAATGCTGACCGAGGCCGCGCAGGCGATAGGCCGCTTCTTCGACGGTTACAGACAGGCTGATCCCCTTTCCGATTACGGCGTAGATGAATAGCATGGAACTTATTCTGACAAAACTGAACATGACAGTGGCTGCCGCGGATGCAGCCCCGCTGGTCGCGGGGACGATAGTCTTTCTGGTGCCCGCCCTTATGTTTACGATACGCGGCATAACCGACAAACGCGGCGTGATGTTCGCGATCCACACCATATTTCTGGCATTCTGGGTCCGTCTGATCACCCTGCATGCTGACGAATACCTGGACGCTCTGCAAGCCACTCTGCGCGACAGGACCGCCCTGCTGGTCTCCTCTCTGGTGCTGGCCGGCTCCGTTCTGCTGTGGTACGTAGTGATCAGCCGCTACTTCCCGAAGAAGAATTAGCGGACAGCCCCATACAAAAACATCATTTACGCATAGCGCCGCTAATGATGTTGACGATAGATATCTCGGCTGATAAAATGGTTTTGCAAATGTGCTGCCGCGCAGGCGGTCAGCTCGAAACTATATTACAGAAGTAACCGCTCCGGCGAAATTGGACGGTTACTTCTGTTTTTTTCCTGCTTCATACCCTGGCATGAAACAGGCTGCGCAGACGCTAATTACTGTTTTGGCAGCACATTTACATGATACAACGACCGCCCTCACACCGCCATTTAAGAGTTGATCAAAACGGTACAGACTTATTAAATAAAACCCAAGACGTAGGACGCAGGTCCTGCGCCCCTTGATTTTTCAGGGCTCTTTATGTATTATTAAGCCATGAAGACCATACTTATAACAGCCGGAGGAACCTCCGAGCCCATCGACAACATAAGAAGCATCACCAACACCGGCACGGGAGCGCTGGGCAGCCTTATCGCGGACGAGTTCGCGCGCAGAAGGAACGTGGAACGCATAGTCTACGTCCATGGAAAGAACGCCGTACTGCCAAAGACGCAGAAGGCCGTCTGCGTAGAGGCCGCGAGCACGGACGCGCTGCAGAAAGCGGTCCGCGAAGCCTGCGCAAAGTACGCTCCGGACGCCATCATCCACAGCATGGCCGTAAGCGACTACAGGACCGGCGCGGTGGTAAAAGCGGAAGATCTGCTTAAGATAGCTCTTAAGATCGCCGGCACCGCTTCGCAGGACGAACTGGACAAGCTGGCTTCGCAGGTGATAGAAGAGCGCATAAGCAAGGCCTCCACCGCAGAGGAGCTTGCGAAGGCCTACGACTACCTGCCGGACGTTCAGCCCGGAAAGATCGCCAAACCTGCAGGAAAGACCGTTAAGGCCAAGCAGTCGGAGACGGATGCCCTACTTAAGCTGGCAAAGAAGTCTGATCTGAGGGACAAGTACAACAAGATCCCAAGCAGCGCCGGCAACCCCGTAATTCTGCTGGAGCCCACCCCCAAGATAATCCCGGAGCTGCGTCAGCTCGCGCCGAACGCGGTAATCGTAGGATTCAAGCTTCTGGACGAGGTCCCGCAGGACGAGCTTTTAAGCGTCGCCAAGAAGTTAATGGAAAAGAACGACTGTGACTTTGTACTTGCGAACGATTATCAGACCGTTCAGGGCGGCGCGCAGAGCCACGTCGGTCATCTTATGGCCCGCGGCGGCAAGGTGGAAACGTTCACCGGCAAACCGGAGATAGCAAAAGGAATAGCCGCGGCAGTCGCAGCGGCGTGGAAATAGAACCGCAGTCAGCGCAATAGACAGAAGCAAAGAGTAAAGAAAGGCGGTAAAGCCATGAAGAACGTAATACTCGGAGTAACAGGAAGCATAGCGGCCTACAAGGCGGCGGACATAGCGAACGGCCTTACGAAGAAGGGCATCAGCGTGCATACGGTAATGACGCAGTCGGCGCAGAAGCTCATCGCGCCGGCTACGTTCCAGGTGCTTACGAAGAACAAGGTCCACACGGACGTTTTCGACGACAGCGACCCCTCCGTGGTGCAGCACATAGCGCTGGCAAAGATGTCGGATCTTATGATAGTGGCTCCGGCTACGGCTAATTTCCTTGCCAAGGCTGCGGCCGGAATAGCGGACGACATGCTTACGACCGTGCTTACGGCGTTCATCAATAAGCCGGTCATAGTGTGCCCGGCCATGAACACCATGATGTACGACAACCCAGTAACTCAGCGCAACATTAATACGCTTAAGGACCTTGGGTTCACCTTCGTGGAGCCCCGCGAGGCGCTGCTGGCATGCGGCGATGTGGGACGCGGAGCGCTTGCCAACGTGGACGACATAATCGCAGCCGCGATGGAGTACCTGAAGTAGGACGCCAAAGCCGCGATGGAATTCCTTAAGCAGCTTTACGCTTAAAAACAGCAATACAAAAGCCCCGGATCAGTCCGGGGCTTTTTCTTTTCTTCGTATGGCTTATCAGCTCTTTACATCGTGTAACCGGTCATCAGTCGCAGTATTTACGATCACTCCGTGTACCCTATCATCAGTCGCAGTATTTACGATCACTCCGTGTACCCTATCAGCAGGCGCAGTGTATTCTCGGTGCCGTCCCTATGGCTGCGTTCGTAGCCGTGTGACGCGTAAACGCCGGCGCCTATAAGGCCGTGCTTAACGTCGTATCCGGCAGCCAGCGTAGCTTCCACGTCCGAGCCGTAGTGCGGGTAGATGTCCACCGCGTAGTCCGCGCCGGAGCGCTTAGCGGCGTCGATCAGGCCCTTTACTATCTCGTAGCTGTAGGGGCCGCCGCTGTCCTTGGCGCAGATGGATACCTGACGCTCCGTGCAGGAGAGCCCCTCGCCCACGCAGCCCATGTCCACGGACAGAGCCTCCGTAACGCCTTCCGGCACCGAACCGCTTCCGCCGTGACCCACTTCCTCGTAGGTGGTTATGTGGGCCCAGACCGGCCTTACGGTCTTTGCGCCGCTGTCCTTAAGATACATGGCGTAGCCCAGGATTATCGCGACGCTCAGCTTGTCGTCCAGGAAGCGGCTCTTTATGTATCCGCTCTTTGTTACCCTGGTGCGAGGCTCGAAGCAGACGATGTCCCCGACGGCTATGCCAAGCTTTTCCACGTCCTTGGCTTCCTTTACCGGCTCGTCCAGAACTATCTCCATGGCGGACCATTCGCGCTTGGTGTCGTTGTACTTGCCGTTCACGTGCACGGACGCGTTGATCAGCTGGCAGGTGCCTTCGTAGATGCCGTTGTATTTGGTGACGATGCGTACGTTCTCGGCCTCCGCGTTGTTGGCGTTCATGCCGCCCAGGTTGGTAAGCTCCAGTCTTCCGTCCGGCTTTATCTTGCTTACCATGCCGCCCAGAGTATCCGAATGAGCCTCGAGCAGAAGCCCTCCGGCCGGGGCCGGGAGATCGCAGTAATTGTTATATTCATCGTTTATCGGCGATACTGCACCGCCGTCCGACAGCTTTACCAGTACTCCGCCCTTAACTGTAAGACTGGGGGCATAGCCGAGCTTCTTGAATTCCTCCAGCACCCACGCCGCGGCGTTTTCCGTGTAGCCGGTTGGGGAATCCACCGCAAGCAGCGCCTGCGCTTCCCTGACTATGAAGTCCGTATACTTTTTTAAGCTCTTTTTACGCATCTTTTACTCCTGTAAACTCTCTTCCGGCACGTATATCCACTGCTCGGGGCCGGTGTCGCGCATCAGCGTGCGCGGATCTTTGTATTTAGTAAGGAACTTGAAAGTCATGAACATGTCGCCCACGCAGCCGGAGATGTGGGTGGCGAACAGTATGCCGATCACAAGGTACCACGGTGTGCTGACCGTGCGCAGATAAAGCGCCAGCGCTACAAATATTATCGTAAACACGGTAAGCGGCGCGATCAGCGACAGTATGGCCACGCGCCTGTAGGTGTAGATGTCCGGCACTCCGCAGAACGCGGCGTTCCACGTGATCCCGAAGCGCAGCTTCTGATGTGTAAGCGCCTTGTATACCGCGCCGTGCGTAAGCTCGTGCAGGATTATGTACGCAATTTCCAGGACCAGCCACACTCCGAAGTAGAGGAAGTACTTGCTGTCCGAGGCCAGGATCCTTATGCTCCACGGTTTGGGGACGCCGGCGAACACCAGAACAACGGCTACTATCATTATTACGAAAGCGCCGATGGTCATGAACACGCCCGTCTTCTTGTCGGACGCGTTTATGTGATATGCCAGAGAGTACCCTTCCGGGACCTGCAGTTCGTATTCCTTGTGTTCCATGTTTCTCCGATCCGGAGCGCCGCCATACGATCCAAGTTCCGCGCTGCCCTAAAAATATGCCGCCTGCCGCAAAGGATCCTTGCCGTATGCTTAATAAAACTATGCCGCCGGATACCGAACGGCCCGGCGGCAATGCTCGTTAACGTTTATGCTTAGAACTTTCCTGCCCTTGCGGCTTCTTCCACGCTTACGGCAACAGCAACGGTAGCGCCTACCATCGGGTTGTTGCCCATGCCGATAAGGCCCATCATCTCTACGTGAGCCGGTACGGAGCTGGAGCCCGCGAACTGAGCGTCGGAGTGCATGCGGCCCATTGTATCGGTCATTCCGTAGGAAGCCGGACCTGCAGCCATGTTATCCGGGTGCAGAGTACGTCCCGTTCCTCCGCCGGAGGCTACCGAGAAGTACTTCTTGCCCTGCTCTATGCATTCCTTCTTGTAGGTGCCGGCAACGGGGTGCTGGAACCTGGTGGGGTTGGTGGAGTTTCCGGTGATGGAAACGCCCACGTTCTCGAAGTGCATAATAGCGACGCCTTCCTGAACATCGTCCGCGCCGTAGCAGCGTACGCTTGCGCGCAGACCCTTGGAATACGCCTTTTCGTAGACTATGTTCAGCTTGGCTGCCTTGTAGTCGTACTGGGTGTCCACATAGGTAAAGCCGTTGATCCTGGATATGATCTGAGCGGCGTCCTTGCCAAGACCGTTGAGTATTACGCGCAGCGGTTTGGTGCGGACCTTGTTGGCCTTTTCCGCTATTCCTATGGCGCCTTCGGCGGCTGCGAAGGACTCGTGGCCCGCCAGGAAGCAGAAGCACTCGGTCTCTTCTTCCAGAAGCATCTTGCCCAGGTTGCCGTGGCCCAGACCTACCTTGCGGTGATCCGCTACGGAGCCGGGGATGCAGAAGGACTGAAGGCCTTCGCCTATGGCGGCGGCGGCGTCCGATGCCTTGCGGCAGCCCTTCTTGATGGCTATCGCGGCGCCCACGGTGTATGCCCAGCACGCGTTCTCGAAGCATATGGGCTGTATCTTCTTTACCTGATCGTAAACGTTAAGTCCCGCGTCTTCCGTGATCTTCTTCGCTTCCTCTATGGACGCGATCCCGTATTTGTTAAGGACGGCGTTGATCTGGTCTATTCTTCTTTCGTAGGATTCAAACAGTGCCATGGCCTTACTCCTTTCTGGGGTCTATGATGCGCGCGGCGTCCGCAACACGTCCGTACTGACCCTTGGCCTTTTCCCAGGCCTCGTTGGGGCTGTCGCCCTTCTTTATGAAGTCGGTCATCTTGCCGAGGTTGACGAACTGGTAGCCGATAACCTCGTTGTCCTCGTCCAGGGCTATGCCGGTGACGTAGCCTTCGGCCATCTCCAGATAGCGCACGCCCTTTTCCTTGGTGCCGTACATGGTTCCGATCTGCGAACGCAGACCCTTGCCAAGGTCCTCCAGGCCGGCGCCTATCGCGAGGCCGTCGTCGGAGAAAGCGCTCTGGCTCCTGCCGTATACGATCTGCAGGAAGATCTCTCTCATTGCGGTGTTGATGGCGTCGCAGACGAGGTCCGAGTTGAGGGCTTCCAGTATGGTCTTGCCCTGCAGGATCTCCGCGGCCATGGCGGCGGAATGGGTCATGCCGGAGCATCCGATGGTCTCCACCAGAGCCTCCTCTATGATGCCGTTCTTAACGTTGAGCGTAAGCTTGCACGCGCCCTGCTGAGGAGCGCACCAGCCAATTCCGTGGGTGAACCCGGAGATGTCCCCGATCTGCTTGACCTTTACCCATTTTCCTTCTTCCGGGATGGGAGCCGGGTCGTGCTTGGCGCCTTTGGCGACAGGGCACATCATTTCAACTTCTTTTGTGTAGATCATTATATGCTCCTTTCGTAAAGAGTTATTTCCTACCTTATATAATAACACAAGGGACGAGGCTTGGGGGACGGAAAATGCATGGCAGCGGCCAGTTCCGCGGACCATTTTTGAACTATGGGGGCGGCGTAGTTATGGTATAATGCTTGTATGTCGGTAAAGACCATACTTAAACTGAATAAACGGTTCCGGGTGCCGGAGCATCCGTTCAACGACAGGAGCGGCGACGCGCTGGCTTACGCGAAGTGGGAATACGAGCATGCGGCCGGTTCCCTGGCATGCTTTGCGCCGTACTACGCGCCGGGCGACATCCTGTTCCGCAAGAAGGTTCTGGACGTGGGCTGCGGGGCCGGCGGAAAGAGCGTTTATTACGCGGAAAAGTGGTCCGCAGACGTTACCGGAATCGATCTGCTGGAGAAGTACCGGCAGCAGGCTGAGGCTTTCGCGATGCGCAAACGGATAGGGACAGACCCCGAAGCACGGGATACATGGGACCCCTACGGCGCGGCCCCTGAAGCACGGGGGACGTTGGATCCCTACGGCATTGATCGGGCGGTACGCGGATCGTTCCGCTTCATATGCGCGGACGCGTCGGACACGGGACTGCCGTCTGAAAGCTTCGATACCATAATAATGAACGATGCATTCGAGCATCTGGCGGACCCGGAGGCGGTCCTTGCGGAGTGCGAAAGGTTGCTTAAACCCGGCGGACGGGTGTTCATAAACTTTCCGCCGTACGGACACCCCTACGGCGAGCATCTTTCGGACCTGATAGGCATTCCCTGGGTACACAGGCTGTTCCCGGAAGAGCAATGCCTGGAGGCGTACCGGCAGCTGGCGGAAGAGATGGACGACCGGACTGCTGTAAAGGGTGCCAGAGCCGGAACAACCGTACAGGACAGATCCGGCAGGCCTGCCGTAAGCGGCGCGGAGCGCATAGCATTCCGTCTTTCCAAAGATGAAAACGGCGAACTGAAAAACAGTTACATAAATAAGATGACGCTGAAGCGTTTTAAGACGATACGGGAGGGTATTGCTGCGCAAGGATCTGCTGCACCGGGCGAAGGCTCGACGGCCGCAGCTTTTAAGATCATTTTCTACCGCGAGATACCTCTCCGCAGATGGCTGGCTCCTTTGGCAAAGATCCCCGGAATAAAGGAAAACTTTGTGCGCACGGCAGTGTGCGTGCTGGAAAAAGCCTGAAAATTGCGCATTTTCCGCACATTTGCAACCGGCGGTTGCGGAGTTTCCAAGCGGGGTTTATGGATTGCCACCCCGGCGTAAAGTACAATTTTGGCGTAAACAAGAGCTGCGGGCCGTAAGGCAAAGCAAGGCAAAAGACCTTAAGGCAAAGCCGGAGCGTAAGCCCGAAGCAGCCGGAAAAACGTCAAAGGAGAATAGAAATGATACTTGCAGACAAGATAATCGAACTCAGAAAAAAGAACGGATGGTCGCAGGAAGAGCTGGCCGAGAAGCTGGGCGTAAGCCGCCAGTCCATATCTAAATGGGAGAGCGCGCAGGCGATCCCGGACATGAACCGCATAATAACCATGTCGCAGATCTTCGGAGTAAGCACGGACCTTCTGCTTAAGGACGAGATGGAGCTGTCCGCCGCGTCCGTCGGAAACGGCGTCTACGACGGCAGCATGGCAGCCGGGACATATACGGATGCCCCCGCCAGAGTGGTCACCGTAGAGGAAGCTTCCGATTACCTCGCGTACAAGGCATTCTCCTCCGGCCGCACCGCGATAGGCGTAATGCTCTGCATCCTCTCGCCGGTGCTGCTGATCTTCCTGGGAGGAGCGTCGGAGACAGGCCTCATTAAACTGAACGACGCGCAGGCAGTGGGCATAGGCCTTCCGGTCCTTCTGATCCTGGTCGGATGCGCGGTAGCGCTGTTCATAACCACCTACCTTAGGGGCGAGCGCTTCAGATACATAGAGGAAGAGCCCATCGACACCGCCTACGGCGTAAGCGGCATTGCGAAAGAACGCAGGGAGCGCTTCCGCGGCGCTTTCGCCACCCAGCTGACCATAGGCATAGTGCTCTGCGTGATCGCTGCCGTGCCCGTAACCGCCGCCTCGCTGTTCAACTACAGCAACAACTCGGACATCATCGTTACCGTGTGCGTGTGCGCGCTGCTGGTCCTGATCGCCATAGGCGTGATGCTGATAGTCCGCAGCTGCATAATCTGGGGAGGCTTTAAGGCTCTGCTGGAGGAAGGCGACTACACCCGCGCCGAAAAGGCCGAGAGCAAGCGCGACGGAGTGATTGCCGGAGCCTACTGGCTGGTAATAACCGCCGCGTACCTTGCGATAAGCTTCCTGGGCAACTGGGGCCGCAGCTGGATAATCTGGCCCATCGCCGGCGTACTCTTCGCAGTAGTTATAAGTATCGCCAGGGCGCTTAGAAAA
>JAEEGL014074493.1_pt1 | contig 56865 bp, 38 predicted proteins | sample 9134231 | NCBI WGS metagenome assembly JAEEGL01 (sample SAMN16246548, study PRJNA631951) | gut metagenome | biome: gut microbiome; feature: rumen; material: fiber-attached | host: Bos | place: Iran: Karaj | collected 2018-10
CAAGCTAAAATGTTGAAAGATAAAGGCGTTTTTGGCATTGATCTATTGGGCTATCGATACGAAGAAGATCCTGAGAAACTGATATCAGATTACGTAAAGCAAGTCGGCAACCCAGTATGTGTGGCAGGAAGCATCGACAGCTACGAGCGACTACAGTTCATCAAAAAAGTCCAGCCTTGGGCATTCACAATCGGAAGTGCATTTTTCGAAAACAAATTTGGAGACACATTTGCAGAACAGATCAATAAAGTGTGCGATTTTATAAACGCATAGTAGACGACGGTATTATAACCGCACCACAAATCTCAACTTACATTAACTTATATAATAAGAAGCCGTTTCAGGACTTGATTTTAGTAAACAAAGTCTTTGAAACGGCTATTTTTATGTGGACACCTAAAAGTGACTTTTAAATTGATATCCTAAAATCTGATAAGCTCCTTAAATTTTTGCCTAATTATGAGTATTGCCAAAACATGTTCTACAATATAACTTTGCAATAGAGATAAAACAATTGTAAAATCAATTTATATGAATAAAAAGTTATGCTTTATTCTGATGACATCTTTTTTAGGTGTATTTCAACATTTATCGGCAGATGATAAAGTTGTGGTAACGGATATCAAAGGTGAGAAAATTTCATTTCTGCTATCATCGAATCCAGTTGTATCATTCGATACTTATTCTCTCATTTTGAAAACAGACGATGAAACTGTATCGTATCCACTTACCGAATATCGGTCTTTCACAATTGAGAATAATCCATCAAGTGTAAAACAAACTACTCCACTCCAATCTCCTTTGTTTATTATCAACAATGGTTTATTGGAAGCTAGCGGTTTGAATCCAAAATCTGATGTTTCTGTATGCAATATCTTAGGTATAGTTATAACAAAAGGAATTACCGATGAAAACGGCAACATATCTCTTTCTTTGGACAATCAGAAAAATTCCGTTTGTATAATCAAAACATCTCATGGAAGTTTCAAAGTTTGTGTTCGTTAACATTCTAGTTGTAGATTAAAAAAGTATTAAAAATGAAAAAAAATTTCACACTTGCAGTATTGTTAGTCTTGGCAAGTACAATTCAAGCACAGAACATTCGTGTCAATCTTAACGACGGTACAAATGTTGTTTACAACAAAGACTCGGTCTCTAGCATAGAATTTAACCCTGCTGCATATTCAGGGAAAATGTATTATGCGACTACAGACATGACTTTTGCAGAATTTTTCGAAGGAGAACTTCATACACCTGCTGAAGCCCTTATCGCAGATGGTGTTGATGTTTTTACATCAGCAACCAGTGGAAAAGCATCACGTTTTTCTTCTTGTGTCATATCTAAAGAAGGAAACCAGATTCTTGGTGTTAAGGCAGTTAGTGTCAGTATGACTGAGGATGTGTACAATAAACTTACTGATGAACAAAAGGCAAGATTCACATTCGTTGAAGATTCTGTTTTTGCCTCTTCAAAACAACTACTTTCCAACGGTTCATTCAGTGCCTACACTGCGGCACCTGTTGTGATGGAATGTTCGTCAGTCAACCTATCTTCTGGAAGTTCCGCCAATTGGGGCAATTATGTCATTTCTCTTGGCATTGATCGCACTGCTATTCCTTCTGCTGACTTGCAGGGAGCCGTCATCACAACCACAAGCGGACAGAAATTCGCGCTCACTCCACTCAATAATCTATGGCTCAACACGAGTGAACTCGCATTCAGCGTAAACTACTTCACCGAGCCTCATGGCAACCATCCTGCTTTTACTCATACCGCTGGTTTACAGGGAAAAACAATATCAAATATCACTTACTACCTTAAAGGTAAAGACAATGTATCCATCCCTTGCAACGTGTATGTAAAACAACAGACTGCCGCATCTGTTTCTTTGGACGGAGCTGCTGTCGCAGGAGTAAATCCAATTGTCAACTTGTTGATGAAAGATATACCTTCTGATGCCAACTACACATTGGCAAGCGTAAAGAAAGGTTCTGGCAGATCAGCAAAACTACTTGATGCGGATAAATACACTTATTCAGACGGAGTTCTCAACATACTTGATACAGCAGCTGTTGGTGACAACTATAATGTGATCTTCAATTCAGACAAGTATGTATCTATTGGCTCTGGCATCAAATTTGGCTCTGACATTCTGCCAACAGAGTTACAGAATAAGCTGACAGGCACATACGTCGAACTATTTTCAGAAGAAGGAATTTTGGCATCGAAATGGGACAGTTTATGGATTGCAGAATGTTCAAAATATGTAGGTGAGGAAAATGCAGACTCTTCTGCTAATATGCTAAAATATTCTATGCTTGGCACACTGACTGGAGAAGAAGCTACAGCAAAGTTTGGAGACGGAAGCAATGGATTCGCCCCAGATATTCAGTTTTCTTGCCATTTCTTGCACTCTGTTTCTAAATTTGTTTTTGATGGATGTACTATCAAAGGATTGGACTCAGATGGAAAAGAAGTGTTTGCACACAAATATGTAAAGGTCGGATACGATTCAGTGCTTGATTTCCATATCTATAAAAGCACAGATGACAATGAAGATGAATTCAAATTCTTTGCCTTACGTTCAGATAATCCATTTGATACTTATCATATTGAGTTCCGTTATGGCAGTAAGGAAGAAGGTATTCTTGATTACTTCTCTGGAAAATATGCATACTGGATGGCAGCCGGAGTATTGGAAAATGACGATAACCAGTGTGAAAAATCAATTCGTCTATTTGTAAAAGAAAATCTTGAACCAAGAGTAGAATGAAAAGCAACAGCATATTTTGGTTTGTTTTTGTATCTATCTTGAACACGATTGTCGTCCATGCGCATACTTATCAAGCATGTACTTTTGAAGGAGATGTGTTCAACACTACATATCACATCACATTCGAGGATATACAAATGGATAAAAGACAAAATGAGAATTGGCATGACAGCATCAAAAAGCTTTTCAAAGACTTTGACTATTCATTGTCAATGTTCAATCCAGAGTCTATAATATCCGCAATGAACAACAATAGTCAAGAAGCGAAAGCGAACCATTATGTGAAGACTGTCATTGAGAAATCTATAGATATTTCTAAACAAACGTCAGGAGCTTTTGATATAACCGTTGCCCCACTCGTCAACCTGTGGGGCTTCGGTTTCAAAAATAAAGAGAATGTTACACCTGAGGCTGTAGACAGCATTTTGCAGTTTGTGGGATGTAATAAAATCAGACTTGACAGAAAAGGAAGACTTCATAAAAAAGATCCACGCATACAACTTGACGCTTCAAGTATTGCCAAAGGATATATGTGTGATATTGTCGGGGATTGGCTGAAAAGTAAAGGTGTGGCGAACTACATGGTGGAAATTGGAGGTGAGATTGCACTGCATGGCAACAATCCCAAAGGAACAGCATGGAAAGTTGGCATAAATGTTCCGGAAGAAGACTACTTACAACGTATAAATGGCATAGGAGGCATTCTTAAATTGAACGATGGAGGTATCGCGACAAGTGGAAATTACCGTAATTTCTACTATCACGACGGGAAACGTTATGCTCACACAATAGATCCGACAACTGGTTATCCTGTACAAAAAGACATACTATCCAGCACTGTCATTGCTCCTGATTGCATCACAGCAGACGCTTACGCCACAGCGTTTATGGTTATGGGATACGAACGCGCGTTTGATTTACTCGATAAAAATCCATCAATCTTGGCCTACTTCATAATCACAGACGATAATTCGGAAAATGGATATAAAATCATATTTAGTGAAGGTCTGAAAAAAGTATTAGACAAATGAGTTTTTTCCACTTTTGAGTGAAATTTTTGATGAGATATCAAAATTCAGTGTCATATATATGTTATTCATCATAATACGTTATTTTTTTGAATAATGGATTTTGATATTTGGTACATTTGAATAATTGAAAGTCTAACCAAAAATTTGATAATATGGAAAAATTTATGACAGCTCAAGAGATTTGGGACACGTTTGTCCGACTTAGTCATACACAAGAGTCATATGCAAGACTTTGTGACAGTATTATTAACAGTGGTGAGAAAGATGCGGTTCTTGAAGAACTCGCTGCAAACAACATCAAGGACCAAAATGCCTTGCTTAAGTTTTTTGAAGAATAATTAATCACATAAGATGATCAAATATAACAGAGACGCTGCGAATCGCAACGTCTCTGTTTTTATTTTTTGATCAACGTATCTATAAGTTTATTAATTTTGTATTGCTTTAAATTATGTAAAAATATGAACTACAGTCTGCTTAAAATTCTTCCTATTATTCTATTCTTATTAAATAGCGTATCATGTGTGTCTGGTGCCTCACCTCGTCACAACATCAGTTTCTACCATTGGAAATCAAACTACCAAATAGACAATGATGTCAGAAATTATACGCGTGGTCTTAACTGCCAAAAGATATACATTCACCTTTTTGACGTTGTGAAAGAAGGTGAAATATCACGTCCAATCAATATTTTTCAAGTGACTGACAGTTTGAAAAATGATTCTTCCATACACTTCGTTCCTGTAATCTTTATCACAAACGAGGTTTTCTCGAATACGGACACAGCTAAAATCAATGGACTCACCCATCGTCTTAAATATTTCACTGACAATATGATCCGCCATTCAAATATTAATAAAAACACTATCGATGAAATCCAATTCGACTGCGACTGGACACCATCCACAAAAGAAAACTACTTCACTTTCTTGAAATACGTAAAGAATCTTTATCCCGACGTGAAGATTTCAAGCACTATCCGTCTGCATCAGATAAAAGATATGAAGGAGACGGGAATCCCTCCCGTCGACAAAGGATATCTTATGTGCTATGCCACAAGCTATGCCAACGACGGATTAGATTCCAACTCTATCCTGAATATTGATCTTCTAAAGAATTATACAGAAAATCTGAACGACTACCCTATTGATTTGGATTATGCACTTCCTTTGTTCTCATGGGGAATCGTCTCAAATAAAAAATCCCAAATCAAACTAATCAACGGATTAACCCACAACGATTTAGACAGCGTCAGATTCAAGAGAATCAGTGAGAACAGATACAAAGTTCGTGAAGATTGCTTTATAAACGGATTGTATATCAACAAAGGTTATACTATTGAAATAGAGCAGATCACCCCTACTCTGTTGCGAAACGCTATCGAATATCTCGACAACAAGATTCAAAAAGATTATAACATCGTATACTACCATCTGAGCAAAGGATTCTTGAACAGATATACGATTGACGAATTAAAATAATATGACTTAAATTATGAACAAAACTTTATCCATACTCGCTTTAACGATTTCTCTCATATCACCACATAATATATGGGCTTTGTGTAGTGATGCATCTTACGAAGAAATCATGGAATGGGATATAATAAATATCATATTCCCAGAATATGTCATGCAAGATTCAGAGAATTTCGACTATCTCATTGATGACAACGAATCCATAGAATTCCAAAATTTCTACAATCCGTATATTCCTTATTTTAAGAAATCACCTAATTACGGGAATATTGATGAATGGGCTAAATATTTGGGAATCAATCAAGACCAGGCATATTATTTAGTGAATAAATCATCAAAAAATGAGATTGATTCCCTATTGGTATTTGGTAATTGTCGTAACAAGAAATTGGAATTTGCCAATAGTAAGTTCTGCAAGAAAAAGAAAAACGCTCTGAAATACATTTCGTACGCTAAATTTCTAGAACCATACATGGCTAGAGAAAGCGGACAAGATATGAAACAATGGCAAGAATATGAATTTTGGTATTATTGGGATTATAGTTACTGCCCCAGAAAAAAAACGGTTCATGATCTTGACTATGAAACAATCATCAACAATCTGATTGAAGCATATAAAGCACAGAAAGACAAAGAGTTGAAATTACGATATGGCTATCAATTGGTTCGTTTGGCACACTATAAACACCATTATGAGGATGCCGTACGCTATTTCGACACATACGTCGAGCCTCTTAAAATCAAACCTGAAATTTATTATTATGCCCTCAGTCAGAAAGCTGGAGCTCTTAACGGACTCAACAAAACACTGAAAAATAATCCGGCAGAAGAAGGAAACAGCCAGGTGGCTATGGATTTCCTCCGCGTCTTCTCGAAATCAAAAGACCTGAAATATTCAGCATATCTGTCTTTGCGTTTTTCTGAGAACGGAAAAGCTTTGGAGAATCTTTACAACCAATCCAAATCTTTGAACAATGAGGACGCTTGCAGCCTATACTTCCTGTTGGGACACGACAAATTCAACAACCCGCTAAACGAGTTGGAAAAAATCGAAAATCTGGATCCTAACTCCACTCTGGCTGATGTGTTGATGGCACGATATATTTCCTCGCTGAAACGACATTACTTAGGATATAAGTTGGAAGATCTTGAAATAAACAATCCTAATTTAGGTCAAGCACTTAAAATAGCGGAATCCATGCGTCTGAAATCATCACACAAGGATTTCTGGAACTTATGTGCGGCTCATCTCAACGCATATTCCCAAAACTATCCAAAAGCAAAAGAGTATCTTTCTTTGGTCAAGTGCCAAAGAACTGTTTATCAAACCCATATAAAACTACTATCATGCTATATTGCAATTTTAGAACCAGAACAGTTCGACAAAACAACTGCCAATGTCATCATAAAACAACACAAAGAGATTTTGGATGAGGTTAGTTATCTTAGAGCTGTTATGGCAAAGAGATTGGAAAAAGAATATCCTCTCATCGCTTTTTTATTACTACACGAAACCAATGAGTTAGGATTGTCAAGCAAAAAATGGACAGATATGATACAATACGGAGAAAGTAAGAATCACAATGAGTTTGACAAATGGTTGCTACAAAGATGCAAATACGACTCAAATGATGCTTATAGCCATCTCGCTTTAAGTTATCTCTACGAAAATAATATTCCATCGGCTTATAAATACAAAGAGTACGTCAAGGTTGATTATGAACTTAAAAGCGTATTATGTTATAACATAGCTTATATATCAAAGAAAATCTGAAGACGAGAATGATTTCCACTACGACTACATCAAAGAATTCACAGACAGGAATTTTGGAAAAATCAGTTTTTCTAACCTGCTTGAGGAATTAAACAGACTTTATGAAGCGTCTCAATCAAATGATATCAGAGGAGCCAAAGCAGCATTCCTGTTAGGCAATTTCTATTTCAATACTTCTCGATGGGGATACTATAGGACACGGTTGTTTGGTCATAGCGACGATTGTAAATCATGGGAAAATGATGATTATTCTATAAACGACGCAGATGAAGGATACTACAAATTTGCTAATGAAAAAAAGTTTAAGGATCCTGAGTTGAAAGCAATAATCCTTTTCTCTATCGCTAAATTAGATGATGACGAATCAAATGGAGATAAATTCGCTACTATTGAAGAAGAATACAAGCATACAAAAATCCGAAAAGAATTTGTATCAAAATGCTCGTGGTACCGCAATTACGTTAATGAATAAAAATTGGGCGAGGTTCATACGACCTCGCCCATATTATAAAATATTAGTGCAACAGCACTCTTGTACCTACTTTGGGTTCTCCGGATATTTTCTTGTTGTGTTTCTTCAACTGCTCCAACTGCACTCCATAATACTGAGAAATCGAAAGCATCGTCTCTCCCGGCTCAACCACATGATAATCAAGAGCTCTGTAGCTTCTTCTCTTTCGTTTCAAGAAAACATACTCACCAACTTTTAAAGTGTAGTTCGACGGGAAATCATTCAGCGTTTTCAATTTATCCACCGTCAAATCATACTTCTTCGACAATGAATAGAATGTGTCTCCCGACTTTATCTGAACGCATCTTACACCATTGATTTCCACACGGTTGTCTCCCTTACGGATATCCACATTGTCGGCTTTCTTATCCTTTTCCGGATTTACCTCTTCCCTACTGTTTCTGCGTCTGTTATCATCATTTGGCACGACTTTGTCTTTGTTTCCACCGTCGTCTTTCTTGCTCTCATCCTGATAATTAGCATCGTCGTAAACATACAATTTGTTCTGCTCTATCACCTCAATCAACAATGACGGATACTTAGGATTTGTAGCGTAACCGCATTTTTTCAAACCATTCGCCCACCCTTTATAATCGGTGATTTTCAACTTGAAAAGCGGCGCGTAATGAGCTCGTTGCAAAAAGATAGAATGATCTACGAAACTTTGAGCCGCATTATCATACACTCTGAAACAGTCTCTTCTTTTATCGTCCTTTTTATGGTATGTCTTTCCTTTATAATCGCTTGTACACTTGATTCCGAAATGGTTGTTGGCTTTGACAGCAAGGTCACTCCTACCGCTTCCACTTTCCAAAATTCCCTGCGCCAACGTGATGCTTGCCGGAATTTTGTATTGTCTCATCTGCTCAATTGCAGTCTGTTTGTATTTGGCAATATAAGCATCTGTTTCTGGGGATTTATAGCTCACTGAAGACGCGATGCTGGCCATAAACAGTGAGATTGTTGATAATAGAAATTTGATTTTCATGGCATTGTGTAATTAAAAAGGCTGCCAAAGAGAAAACCTTGACAGCCTTATAATGTAAGTTAATTGCTAAGCCATAATTCTTAACTTTTAACTCTTGATTTTAATTTTTACTCGAATGCACCCATTCTTAGCATGCTAACCTCACGCTCTGTAAGGAATCTCCACTCGCCTCTCTTCAATCCCTTCTTAGTCAAACCTGCGAAGAATACACGGTCAAGACGCATTACACGGTAGCCAAGTTTGTCGAAAATACGACGAACGATACGGTTTCTACCAGAGTGGATCTCGATACCGATCTTCTTGTGGTCTGCATCGTCTACGTAGCTGATCTCATCTGGCTTGATTGGACCATCCTCCAAGTCGATACCAGCAGCGATTGTTGCCATATCCTCCTCCGTAAGCTCCTTGTTTAGAGTAACCTGGTAGATCTTCTTCTTATTGTACATTGGGTGAGTCAACTTAGATGCCAAGTCACCGTCGTTAGTCAATAGAAGAACACCTGTAGTTGGCTTATCAAGACGTCCTACTGGATAGATACGCTCCTTACATGCTCTCTCAACAAGCTTCATAACTGTAAGTTTTGCGTTTGGATCATCTGTAGATGTAACGCAACCCTTTGGCTTGTTCAAAAGGATGTAAACCAACTTATCTGGAGCAACAAGCTGATCACCGATCAACACCTTGTCACCACGCTTGATCTTTGTTCCCAACTCTGTGATTGGAGTACCGTTTACTGATACAGCACCAGCCTGGATCAATTCATCAGCCTCACGACGTGAGCAAACTCCTGCATTAGCAAGATACTTGTTCAAACGGATATCTTCATTTGGATCCACCATAACAGATTTATATTCAATCTGACGATGTCCAATATTTCCTTGCTTACGTTTGTTCTGTGGACGTCCACCACCACGGTTGTTATTGTTGTTGTAGCCACCGCCACGGTTGTTGTTGTAACCGCCGCCATTGTTGTTGTAGCCACCGCCGCGGTTGTTGTTGTAGCCACCGCCACGATTGTTGTTGTAGCCGCCACCACGGTTGTTGTTGTAACCACCACCACGGTTGTTGTTGTAGCCGCCACGGTTGTTATTGTAGCCACCACCACGGTTGTTGTTGTAGCCGCCATCGTTGTTGTAACCACCATCGCCATTGTTGTCGCGATTGTAGCCACCGTTATAGCCTCCGTTGTAACCGCCGTCACCGTTGTCACGATTGTAGCCACGGTTGTTGTTGTAGTAGCCACCACCACGGTTGTTGTAACCACGGTTGTTATAACCTCCATCATTGTTGTAGCCACGGTTGTAGCCACCTCCGTTCTGCTCGCCTACTGGAACACGTGTGTCACCTACTCTTCTTCTTGGTGCACGCTTCAAATGGTTGTCTGCTGTGAAATTTGGGTTAAAACTTCTTCTTTCACGCTGTTCTGCACCGGAATTTCTCTCGAAATCTTGTTGCATTTCGTCATCAAATGGTTTCATTTGTTTAACAATTTTAATTAATACTGTCCTTTATTTAATTTATGGGGTTTACTAAGGAGTAGCAACCGCTACTCCAATTAGTAAATTTTTTCTGTTTGATTTTAGTTTAATTCTTCTGTTGTCTCGTCAATCAATCTGATCTTCTCCAACAATAGATTTCTCTCATCCTTCAACTTAGAGATCTTCTTCTTCATGCCGTCAAGCAATGGAGACGCTCCCTTTGAAGGTTTTGAGAAGAATCCGATATTGTTCTCTGCAGTGGCAATCTCAGAATTGAAGTTCTCAACCAATTTCTGCAATCTCTTGCGCTCATTGTTGACCTTCGCCATACCCTGGCTTGCCAATGTCTCAATATTAGTCTTGAAGAAATCCAATCTGTTGATGCTGCGGTCTTTGTTCAACTTGTCGAACACCTCATCAATTGTAGATTTGTATTTCTTATAAATATTATCCTTCTCCTTGAATGGAACGTGACCGATTGAATTCCACTCTGCCAAAAGCTTCTTGAAATCAGCGAACGCATTGTCGTTGCCTTCAATCTGAAGTCCCTTGATTCTTTCAATCAAATCTTTCTTTTTCTCCAAATTGACTGATTCTTCCGACTTTCTGCTTGCGAAATCTGCCTCCTTCTGCTCAAAGAAATAATCGCACGCTGCCAAAAATCTCTTCCAAACAGCATCTGAATTCTTACGTGGAACAGGACCGATTGTCTTCCACTCCTTCTGGATCTCAACAAACTTGTTGGTTGTCTCCTTCCAATCTTTACTGTCTTTCAACGATTCTGCGATCTCACACAAAGAAATCTTCTTCTTCAAGTTCTCCGACTGAGTGTCTTTCATCTTCTTGAAAAACTCGTTCTTTGCCACAAAGAATTTGTCACATGCGGCTCTGAATCTCTCATAGATCTTGTCGTTGTCTTTCTTTGGCGCGAAACCTATCTTTCTCCACTCCTCCTGCTTTGCGACGATGAACTCAGTCATCTTCTGCCAACAGTCGAAGCTCTCTTCGTTTTCTACTTTTGCATTCTCAACTTCCTCACAAAGCTTTGTCTTTTCAACCAAATTCTGCTCCTCTTTCGCGTGAATCTGCTCAAAATACTCTCTGTGACGCTTGTTTACAGCTGCAGTCGCCTCTTTGAATCGCTCCCATAGCTCCTCACGTTTCTCACGTGCAACAGGACCGATCTCTTTCCATCTTTCGTGGTAGTACTGCAATTTTCTGAATGAGTCTACAACATCTTTGTTCTCTGCCAATCCCTCTGCAAGTTCACAGATAGAGATCTTCTCCTCCAAGTTCTTGCGGAAATCCAAGTCTCTCAACTCGTTAGCCGCACTCAAAGAATCATAGAATGTCTCAATCCAAAGTTTATAGTTGCCATTCACCTCGTCGGCTTTTGCCTGAGGCACAGCTCCTATATTTTTCCACTCGTTCTGAATCTCACGACATGCGTTGAAATCCTGACGGGCGTCTTTTGAGTTCTGAGCCAACTCTTTAAGTCTGTCGATCAAAGCCAACTTAGCCTTAAGGTTCTTTTCCATCTCGGCTTCTTTCTGGGCCTGCTCCTCTCTCTTTCTACGCTGGTAAACAACGTATACAGACTTGAACTCATCAGCAGGAAGCTCTACAGGTTCAGCGTTTTCTCCACTTTCTGCCTGCTCACTTCTAATCTTATCTATATTTTGATTGTAGCTCTTATAGTAGCAACTCTTAATATCTTCTATATCCCTTTTGATAGCGCTAACACTACCCTTACATTCTGTTATCAAAGTGCGGGCCTTTTCTACCAACTCCGCCTCACTAAATGAAGAATAATCAACAATTTCTTGATCCTCCGCATCTGTCATAACAACCTCATTTTCAGCTAATAGATTATCAGATGCTGCAGTTTCTTGCGCATTTTCAGGCTGTGTAAGAGTCTCTTTTTCTTCAAGTGTACTCATTAAAATTCCTTTTACTATTTTTCAAAAACTATGCAAATATAACTAATTTATCAATCTATCAACATCAAAGGCGGAAAAATTTATGGAATTTATATATCAGCACCGTCAAAAATATTTAACTACGCAAGAAAACTTTCGGTTTCGACAATTTTCAACCACATATTTTTATTTTCCACAATTTCATTGTTTCCCATCAACCATCAACCCTCAACCTTCAACCTTCAACCCTCTCAACCAAAATTAAAATAGCCCATAAAATGAATTTGATTAAACCAAATTTTCTCATATCTTTGTATTATTGATATTTGATACAACTTAAAACAGACAAATGACTTCTGAAGATTTGAAGAAATATTGGGCCGACTTTATGGTTGTGTTCAATAAGTATTGGGGCATCTTTTCAGTCGCGTTCAAAAAATATTGGACTATTTTTAAAGATGCGTTCAAGAGTAAATGGTATGTTAAGGTCCTTACTGCAATCGCGTCGCTGATATTGCTTTTATTCCTATTTATTAAGGCAGTCGACGTGAATTTCCTATGGATGTTTGGTGAATCTCCTTCTACGGAGGTGCTTGCCAACCCTAATTCTGTGGAGGCTTCTGAGATTTATAGCGACGACGGGGTGCTTATAGGTAAGTACTTCACTGAAAACCGTTCTTCCGTAGAGATCGAAGATATTTCTGATGAATTGCTGATCACGCTTGTCCATACTGAGGATGAACGTTTCTTCGAACATCACGGTGTCGACTATTCTGGTTTGCTCGGCGCTTTCAAGGATGCTTTGCTTGGTAACGCCCGTGGTGCCAGCACAATCACTCAACAGCTTGCCAAGAATCTTTTCAAAATGCGTTCCACATATAATAATGGCATTTTATGTAAGGTGCCAGGACTAAAAACGTTGATTATTAAGGTTAAAGAGTGGAATGCCGCTAAACGTATTGAGGAAAGATTCACTAAATTGGAGATTCTTAAGATGTATCTCAACACTGTCTATTTCGGTTCAAACGCATACGGAATCAAAGCGGCGGCTAAGACTTACTTCAACACTACTCCTAAAAAACTTAACTGGGAACAGTCGGCCTGCATCATCGGTCTGCTGAAGGCCACTACTTATTATAATCCTGTCCGTAATCCGGAAAATAATGAGCGCAGACGTAGGATTATCATCAACAACCTCGTCTCTCACGAAATGATCACTCAGGAACAGTGTGATTCTATCCTGGCTGTGCCTTTCACTCTTAATTTCAAGTCGGAATCCAATCTCGACGGAATTGCGCTCTACTTCCGTGATGCGGTGAGCAATGAGCTTCAGGAATGGTGCGACGAGAATAATGTGAATCTTTATACCGACGGTCTGAAGATCTACACTTCTATAGACTCCCGTATGCAACGTTATGCTGAGCAGGCAGTGTCGAAACAAATGGAGGAAAACCAAAAGCGTTTCTTCAAAAACTGGGGCAAACAAAACCCTTGGCGTGACCGTAATAAAAATGAGATGACTACTTTCATCGACGAGACAGTCCGCAAAACAGCTCTTTACAAATCTTTGTCAAAAAAATACGACGGAAACAAAGACTCTATATATGCCTGCCTTAACAAGCCTCACAAAATGAAGATTTTCAGCTATAAGTCTGGAGTGAAAGACACTGTGATGAGCAGTCTCGACTCTCTCCGCCACATGGTGAAATTCCTACATTGCGGGTTCGTGGCTATCGAACCTCAGACAGGTCTGGTGAAAGCGTGGGTTGGCGACGTGGATTACAACTATTGGCAATACGATAAAGTGCTTGCCAAACGTCAGCCAGGATCAACATTCAAACTGTTCGTCTATACTCAGGCAATCAGAAAAGGAATGTCTCCTTGCGACCTACGTACAGACTCAATCACATCATGGATGACCGAGGAAGATGGAAAACCTGTGCTTTGGCAACCACAGAATGCCAACGGTATATTCTCCGGAGAAAAGTTGACTCTGAAAACGGCTATGGCTCGATCAATCAACAGTATAGCTGTGCAACTCAACAAAGAACTCGGTCCGGAGAATGTGGTGGAATTGGCACATAAAATGGGTGTGGCAAGTCCAGTACGACCAATTCCGTCGGTATGTCTGGGTACAGAAGACGTATCTCTTTTGGAAATGGTATCAGCCTACTCCACTATCCCTAACGAGGGAGTCCACATGAAGCCAAGAATCGTCACTCGCATCGAAGACAAGGACGGCAACGTCATCTATAAGAATGAGCCAAAGGGCGAGAAAGTGCTCAGTTACGAAGAGGCATTCTTGGTTCGTGAGATGCTTCGTGAAGGTTTGGCAGATGAGCGAGGCACCTCACGTCGACTTTGGAACTATAAGATCCACGGAGCAACAGATTTCGGAGGTAAAACAGGAAGCACATCCAACTATTCAGACGCATGGTATATGGGAATATCTCCAAAACTTGTGGCTGGAGCATGGGTTGGTGGCGAATACCGCTGCATACATTTCAAGGACGGAGAACAAGGACAAGGAAGTGCGTCAGCGTTGCCAATCTTCGGAGCCTTCATGGAAAAGGTGATGAACGATAAAAAACTTGCCCGCTACCGTGGCAGATTCGGCGAACCTAAACAGACTATCTCACGCACTTACGACTGCACAGAAGTGTTGGAAGAATTGGAAGAAGAAGTGGAAAAGAACGAGGGTGCGAGAGGATTCTTCCGCCGTCTTTTCGGACGTGACAAACAGGAAAATGTAAGACCAGATTCCATCAAAATTGATGTCAAGAGCCGCAGAGAATTGCGTCAGGAACGACGTGAGATGAGACGTGAAGAGAGAAAACGCAGAAGAAACAGAGATTGATGTTCAATTCATAATTCATAATGCAAAATGCATAATTGTCGTGAAATAAATCTGAGGAATTTATTTTTAACAACATTCATCATTCCTCATTTATCATTTTGCATTTAATCCGGTCATGGTTAGCAAAACGTGTAACGTTTTGGCTACCGTGGCCGAATCAATGCGTAATCAATTCATAATGCATAATTATGGGGAAACACATCTGAGGAATTGGAGCGTAGGGGCGATCCATTGTGGTCGCCCATCGTTTGAGAACGAATCCCAACCATGGCGTGGTTTAGCAACCGTTTACACGGTTGAAAAATTAATGACGTCAAATATCTTGCGTAATGCGTGGTCTCTCATTTTATTTACCACAAAACCTAATCAATTTATAATGGCTAAAGAATTATTCAACTCTCCAAGATACGAGAAAAAAGGATTTGCCTCAAATATATCAAATTCAAATATATCAAATCCTAGTATAGTTATTCTTTTCGTTATTCTTTTCGTTACATTTAGTTTAATAATTGGCTATCCACCGCATCAACTGTTATTTTACTTCCATTTTGCTTTTATTTTTACTGTTTGTATATTTATCTTAGCACTATTTGTTGAAATGTTTATATTGGCACTATTAGATAAAATTAACTACAAATTATACGTCAAGAATCTAAATAAACAAAAAGACCTATTCCATAATGATGGAGATGTGCCATATATTTTGCCTTATGAAGAATTAAACCATAGTTTAATAAGTCTTAAATTGCGACTTTTCACTGTAGTGATGAAAGCAGACAAGGAGGAGAAAGTGGTTGAATGGGATATTGTCAAAACATACATCTATAAAGATGAACTTCAAAATTATAAAAATTATACAAACAGAGTAGATGAACTCAAAAAATACTTGAAAGAGGATTTCGCAGTGGAAGATGTCGCATTTGCGATGTATTGGTGGCATGAGAACGACAGAGAAGATACTCTGAAAGCTCTGTTTGACCTGGCATACGCCGACGGTGATTTTTGTGAGGAGGAGGAATACACATTAAGATACATAGCATACCACATGCATCTTAATGAAAGTGAGTATGAACGTGCACTAAGAAAATTCATAAATGAAAACAGCATAAAAGACGGATATGAACGATATCAGAAAGCCCGCTATAAAAGAGCTGGCGGATATTGGTATCGTGATAAAAAGGGAAACAAAAAATGGTACGCTTTCAAAGATGATGATGAAAAGAAGACGGAAGGAAACTCTAATAACTCTGGCTACCAAGGCAAGACTACCCCATCCATCTCTCCTGAACTGCAGAAAGCATACGCAGTGCTCGGCATTCCCGTCGACGCTACTCCATCCGAAATCAACGCTTGCAAACGAAACCTTCTACGTCTGAACCATCCGGACCTGGTGGCTACCAAAGGTCAGGAGGCAGTCAATAACGCAACGCTGAAATGTCAGAGAATAAACCAGGCATATGAACTGCTGAAAGCAAACGGAAAATGTTGAATCAATTCACAATTCATAATTCACAATTCATAATGCATAATTATGGGGAAATACATCTGAGGAATTGGACCGTAGGGGCGATCCCTTGTGGTCGCCCAACGTTTAACAACGAATTCCAACCATGGCCGAACCAATGCGTAATCAATCCGTAATTCATAATTGATTGTGATCAAAACATAGAATTATGATAAATAATTCATATTTTTACACGTCGTTTATCCAACTCTTAATAAAACTATGAAAAAAACTATATTTTCACTAATTGCCATAATTGGGATAAGCTCTTGCTCCAATACACAATCCGAAATGCCTCAAGCAAAAAAATCTTCCTCAAATAAAATTCAGGAAACAAAAGTAGAATTTCAACAAAGTGTAACCCCCGAAAATGAATGGGATATAGCAGCTGGAATAGCAACCCAAGAAGGTCGTATCAGAGATAGTATTGCAACCCAAGAAGGTCGTATCAGAGATAGTATTTTTAAATTATCTCCTGAGGCATATTTCAATCGTATTGATTTTGATTTGAAACAAGGTTGTCTCTCAAATTCTCACATAAACCCATATGTGGCATTCGGTCAATTAGAATTTGAAAAAATTCTAAATGCCAATAAACGTTCTATTCTAAAGTCGATTTTGGAAAATTCATCAAATGAATATCTATATTTTGCTGATTTTTATAGACACGAAAAAGTTGGAAAATTCCACTTCATTGAATACGTAGCAGGAACTGAATGTGAAGATGATCAATATTTTATTATCGTAGATGAAAAATTAAATGTGATCGACCAACTAGAATGCGACAGAGGATGCATTTCTGCCTTTGTTTATTCGGAAGATGGAGCAGATAAAAGTAACGTCGACAATTATATGATCTTTTTAAGTTTTGAAGCAGAGGATTGGGGAGGTTCACTGGATAGTTTCTGGCATGTGTATAAATGGGCGTATACTATCAAAGATACAATTACAAATAAATACTACTATTGCAATTTTGAAAATACAGAAGCATATCGCATAGACTCAACAGGTCATTTCGAAAAATTCTATAAAAAAGAGGATGAAGTCAATACTGACACAATACTTCGTAGAATGCAATTATTTGACAACAACCAATAAGGGGCAATTCGTAATTCGTATTTCGTAATTCATAATGCGTAATTGATGGAAATCAAAACGTGTTGGATTATGACTGATTTATTATCGGCCATGGTAGACAAACATACCATGACATGAAAAAATGGAAAATGTTAAGCCTTCTGGATTTTATGTTTAGTCTCAAATCAGCTACGTTAACACGTTGTCGGAAAAATGTGAATGGGAGAAAAAGAGTGTTTCATAACTTTGCTATCGTTATTCTAAAACTAAAAACAACTAATAACATGAAACACATTACAAATGTTTTAAAGACGGTATTGGGTGTAGCAGCGTCTTTTTGTTTAGCCAACTCTGCATTCGCAGGAAACTTATCTGGCAAGTCGGCAAGCGACCTCGCTAAAATGATCCGTGTGGGCTGGAATCTTGGAAACTCTCTCGACGCTACTGGTCGGGGGGCTAACGCTGAAGAAAGTTGGGGTAATCCACGCACTACAAAAGAGATGATCAATAAGGTTAAGGAGGCTGGCTTCAACGCTGTCCGTATACCAGTGTCGTGGAGCACTCACGTTTCTAATAATGGACAATACCAGTTTGCTATCGACGGTCAGTGGATGGCTAGAGTGAAGGAGGTTGTGAACTATGCCTACGACAATGGTATGTTCGTGATCATCAATATCCACCACGATAATGACCAGTGGCACATGTTCCCTACTAATCAGTATCTAGACCAATCTAAGAAGTATGTCACTGATATCTGGACTCAGGTGGGTAGAGAGTTTGCTGATTACGACCAGCATCTGATTTTCGAGACTATAAATGAACCTCGTGTAGTTGGTGACCAGTATGAATGGTATTTTGATCCTGCTAATCCAACACAAACTGTCAGAGAGGCAATCGGATGTATCAACCAGATCAACCAGGCTGCTGTGGATGCAATCCGTAACGCTGGTGGCAATAATATGGACAGATTGGTCGGTTGTCCTGGTTATGTAGGTTCAATCGATGGTCTGACAACATCTGGTTTCTCAGTGCCAAACGATAAAGTGAGCAATAGACTTTGGCTTTCTGTCCACGCTTACACTCCATACGATTTCTGTATGAATCCAGATAAACCAAACCATTCTTGGAATCAACAATTCTACTATGATATCGAATGGCTTTACAATTCGTTGAGAGATAAAGTCATGTCGAAGGGATGCCCTGTATATATAGGTGAGACATCTTCTTCTAACTACAACAATCTGGAAGACCGTAAACAATGGGAAAGATGTTTCTTCGGTTTCTCAAAGAACTATGGAATCCCTTGTTTTCTATGGGATAATAATTCCGTTAACAATACGAATGGAGCTGAGCGTCACGGATATCTTAACCGTAATTCACTTCAATGGTATGAGCCTTCTCTAATCCAAACTATCATGGAGACGTTGGGTTATGATCCGACTTCTGTGAAAGACGAGATCGCAAACGAATGGAATGTTTATGTAGAAGACAAGGCTGTCATTATCAAATCAAATGTCGAAATCAAGAATGTTGACGTGGTTTCTATTAACGGAACTAAAGTGGCAAGTCTTGTTTCTGGCGGAAACGAATGTTCTGTAACGGTTAGTCATAATGGAGTTTACATCGTTGTGATTAACACAGAAAATGGAACTTCAGTAAAGAGAATCATTATCAAATAAACAAATACTATAAACTACTACTTTTTACTACAACGTTTTTTGGGGGAGATGGTAACCATCCATCTCCTTTTTTATTTTGCGTTTATATAACAGACTCTTCCGATTTTCTTCATCCAACCGTTATGCTCGTCATAACATTTTTCATCACTAAGTACCCATACGAATTTGGTCCTTGTGAAGAATTCTATTTTGGGTTGTGTAGCGTAACCGTCAGTGAAAATTATCATTCCATCGTAAAAATTATGTTCTCGTAGATAATCGAAGACTACTTGGAAATCTGTTCCTCCTCTACCCTTCACTTCGCTAATTTTCAAGTGTTTGGCATCTTTCAAACTGATTGGTTGTGGTGTCTGTAGCTGAGAATCAAACTGTATGACGTCAATTTGTGCGACGCCATATCTGAACATTCGTTGAATAACTCCGTAAAAATTAGCCAACTCTAAATGAGTGACTGACAAACTGGTATCCACAGCTATCAGCAATCGCGTCTCCAGATCATATTTGCTTCCCATTTGTTGGAAATCAAATCGTCGGTTTGGACGCATTCGTGTCAGATGACGTTTGCTAGAGAGGATGGATGCGCGGAATCCTGAAAGTGTTTTTCTATAATCAATTTTAGCTTTCGACGATGCGACTATCTTCTCTGTCAAATTTCCAGGAATAGAACCCCAACTATGGGATGAATTTATCTGTTCTATAAGTTCGTTGATTTTGTCACATCTTTCATCGTCTTCATCCCACAATGCCGCTCTATCCGACATGCTTCCTGGGATATCCGTCTCGTATCCATATTTTTTGCCATCATTATTGCTGTTGTCATCTGTGTCGGCGTCTTCTCCATTACTGCCATCATTAGGGATATTCGCAAGATACCATTCGTAGAATTTATTTGTTTCAAGCCCGAAATCAGCAGGATTGACAAATCTGTATTCATCAAATTTATAATGTCCATAAAGAGTCATGTCGCTGGCGGCTATCAATTTCTCATTCGGACAATTTATAGGACGACGTGAATATGGATGTTTAAGGAAGACGCGAATCATTTCCGTCTTCATCAATTCTTCCAACTGATTGTCAGTCAATGAATTTATGAATTCAGCGTTGTATTCTATTTTGCCTTGCCCACAACGTATCGCACAGTTAATATATGGATTCTCCGTCAGATTATTAATGCAATAGACCGCAAAAAAAGCAGGCTCACGGAGATACCACATATCCGCAAGCTGTTTGAATCTATCTTTTGCAGTCAACTTATCCATATAAATTCCGTCTTATATTCCAGCGACAAAATTCTGAATCTTCACCAATAATTCAGGCATTTCCGATACAATAAACATTACAGTGTCAGGGTAATTACCTCCACTGAAGAGAGATGACCAATGAGCAAAGGCTTCATTTTTCTTCTCTTTTTCAAGCATTTCCAAGTAGGCAGGAAGGCTTTTCTTAACCTTCTCTTTATCCTTATCATCATTCAATCCCGTCTCCATGAATCTGAAAAGAGACTCATTCACGATGGATAATTCATGGAGTTGTAAAGATTTAAGCGTTTTCTCATGCTTCTTGTAATTCAAAAGGATTTCTTTTGCCGACGGGAGTGTCTTTTTATTGATGTAGTCAAAAAACAAAGATCCTGCCTGGTTTCCTACAATTCCTGAAATCAACTTCTTGTATATGGCATCTATATCAGAAACTCCAGAAATAAGATCACTCACTCTTTTCCATCCACGTCTGTCCGGAGTCTTTTCTAATCCGTTGTCGATATCTGTTGCCACACCATCAAGCTGATCCGAATGTTCTTGGATAAAGTTTATCACCCTCTCGTCTACTTTATTTTCAGCTGCCCATAAAAGCCATTCTGACGGTGTCGGACGGAAATTGTAGATGTTGAAACGAGAAACAAGTGCTGGATCCAAATCAGTCAGCTGATATTCTTCTCCTGAGTTGACTGCTGAGATGATACGACATCCTTCCGGCAACTGTTTGCCTGCCAGTTTTTTATTGAGTGCAAGATCCATAATTGTCTGCAATACTTCTGGACGTGCTCGGTTCAACTCGTCAAGGAATAACACGATCGGTTTTCCATCTGTAGGAAACCAATATGGCGGCATAAACTCAGTGTTGCCAGTCTTTTCATTTTTGTATGGCAAACCGATCAAATCACCGGGATCACTCATCTGTCCGAGAAAAAGCGAAACAACTTTCATCCCTTTTGAAGAGAAATATTTAGTGAGAATTTCCGACTTGCCAATTCCGTGCTTTCCGGAAAGCATGATATTTTGGTCTGCTGGAGTAAGATCAAGCAGTTGTATAAGTTCTTTAGAATTAACTGATATTGCCATATTTCAGAATAATTTTAAATCATAAGTAGACGGTGGGCTACTAGTAAAGTTCTTTCACTGTAGCATTTAAATTGACTTTCAAACTATCGATTTGTTTTTTATATTGTTTTGATGTTTGTTTGTCTATTGGTGCTATGAAATAGGATTTCAGACTATCCGCACTCACCTCTGTCCATTTCTTTTTATTCACTTCCAAACAATACGATACGACCGACCATTTTTCATATTCCTTAAAGTCATTTAATTCATAACAAAACCCATCAGATGATAATATTGAATGGTATTTCTCCCATATTCCATCCTTTTCATACAGACAAAAATGTCCCGGATCAATGTTGAAGATTAAACCATCTGGAATATGTCTAACTACATAATGAGATGTTTCAGCAACTTTTGGATGATAAAAATATGCCATATATAGAATCAACGTGACAGCAGTAATAATCCCTGTGAAAAGTACCATTAGATGTTTCTTCAACTGATGAATATTAAAGAAAAAAATCAAAAAGGATGTTATTATACTTATTACTAAACACACGAGATTCAGATTCCATCTCAAATAATCGCAACCGATGGAGATGAAAGAGAGAATTATGCCTGAACTAAATGAAATCAGAAATGTGATATCAAGAATATGATTCAATTTATTATTCATTAGCATCTACCTCCTTTTCGTATTGTTTGATCAATTTAGTGCAATACCATAGTGGAATTATTCCGAAAAGTCCGAATGAACAATCCACTAATGTCCAGAAGAACGGAATTGATCGGATCAGTCCACAGATGAATGCCAATGGGAATATTGACACACATGCGAACATACCCCAATAGATTACCCATTTGTTTTTAATCGGATCACGATACGGACCTACAAACAAAGCTGCGATCATAAGATGAGCGTATGCCAACCAGTCGAAACCGTAAGCCAAATATGGATATTTTGCATTTGTTTCAGTTATTCCTACTTTCACTTCATAAAGCCAAGAAAAAAGTGGTTGGATTGAGTTTTCTTTCATTTGGTTGATTGTATCCGGATCAATTGAGAAGATTGAGCACAAAAGGTTCAGTTCACATTCCACTGGGAATGCTGTGACTCCAGCTGTCACCAGTGCCACCATATAGAAAACGATCAAAATTCTGATTTTCTTTAATGTAGTCATATTCGATATTGTTAATTCGTAAATATATATTCAATTACGAAAATATAAAAAAGCAGAGAAAGAATACTGTTTCTGTGTCTGTAAATTGCAACAACTTCGTTAATTGTATATCAGTGATATAAAAAAATAGAGACGGAATTAATCCCGTCTCTACCCTTTTTTCATATCATTACATTTTATATCAATGCCAAATTGAATACATCCTGTACATTGTCGACGTAATGGAATGTCACTCCTTCAAGATATTCAGGTTTGATCTCCTCCACGTCTTTCTGATTATCCTTACACAAGATAATCTCTTTGATTCCAGAACGTTTTGCAGCCAATGTCTTTTCACGGATTCCTCCTACAGCTGTCACCTTGCCTCTCAACGTGATCTCACCCGACATTGCCAGATTAGCTTTCACTTTTCTGCCTGTGAAGGCTGATGCAAGAGCTGTTGCCATTGTGATGCCGGCTGATGGACCATCTTTAGGTGTCGAACCGTCTGGCACGTGGATATGTACGGCTGTATCATCGAACACAGTAGGATCGATGCCAAGAGTGTCAGCTGAACATTTCACATACTGCATCGCAAGCATAGCCGACTCTTTCATCACATCTCTGATCTGGCCAGTCACTGTCAATGTTGGATTCTTGCTCTTCGACAATGATGTCTCAATAAACAGAATCTCTCCACCGTAACTTGTCACAGACAAACCTGTTACGACGCCGATATTGTCGTTGCCTTCATACAGTTCATGAGGTACCTCTTTCTTTCCAAGGTATTCCTGGATATCCTCCACGTCGACATTAGATTTGAATTCCTCTTTCATCACAATCTTCTTTGCAAGTTTACGGTAGATCTTGCGAATCTGTTTCTCAAGTCCACGTACACCGCTTTCCATTGTGTAACCGGAAATTATCTTATTCAATGCTTCGTCTGTGAATGTTACCTCCTCCAATGAGACACCAAGCTCAGCCGCAATTTTTGGCACTATGTGACGCTTTGCGATCTGTAGTTTCTCCTCCTGTGAGTATCCGCCGATATTGATAAACTCCATACGGTCTTTCAACGGCTGGCTGATGGTGCTTATGTCGTTGGCTGTGGCGATGAACATCACATTAGACAAGTCGTAATCCACGTCCAGATAATTATCATGGAAATTCTTATTCTGTTCAGGATCAAGCACTTCAAGCAACGCAGAATCAGGACTTCCGTGGAAACCGTCTGAGTGGCTCACTTTATCTATCTCATCAAGAATGAAGACGGGATTGCTCGAACCTGCCTCTTTCATCGCTTTCAATATACGTCCTGGCATCGCTCCAACGTATGTGCGGCGATGACCACGAATCTCACTTTCATCATGGATTCCACCAAGAGCCACACGCACATAGTTTCTTCCAAGTGCATCCGCAATTGATTTACCCAATGATGTCTTTCCTACTCCTGGAGGTCCATATAGACATAGGATGTTTGACTTCATATTTCCACGAAGCTTCATCACCGCAAGATGTTCAAGGATTCTGTCTTTGATGTCCTCCATGCCATAGTGGTCACGGTCGAGCACCTCCTGTGCTGTTTTTAAAGATAGAGATTCCTTTGTCTTGACATCCCAAGGCAAAGCAAGCATGTTTTCAAGATATGTTACCTGAGTAGAATAGTCAAGAGATTGTTGAGGGAGACGGTTCAATTTACCCAACTCCTTCATAAACACGTCTTTAATCTTCTTATTCCACTTTTTCTTATCTGATTCAGCAAGTAGACGCGAGTAATCCTCATCATCACCGTTTTCATCAAGTTCTTCCTTGATTGTCTTCATCTGTTGCTGAAGGAAATAGTTACGCTGCTGACGATCTATCTGACGGTTTGTCTTCTCTCTGATATTCTGTTTCAACGATGCGAGCTGCATCTCCTTGTTGAGTAGCGACAACAATATAAGTGCACGTTCTTTCAATGAACCACACTCCAGCATATTCTGTTTGTCTACTACAGAGAATGGAAAGTTTGCAACTATATAGTTTACGAAAGATATACTGCTCTCGATATTACGCAGCGCGAACATAGCCTCCATTGGCACGGTGCCTGAAGAAGCTTTAAGTATCTGCTCTGATCTCTCTTTTACAGAATCAAGTATAGCGTCAAACTCGCGTTTCTCTTCGTCTTCTGGCAACATCTCTTCAAGAAGAACCACATCCGACTCCAAGAAATTAGACTGAACACGCAAATCTTTGATCATCACACGGCGCATACCTTGGATGATAGCTGTGCTCTGTCCGTTTGGCATATCGAGTATTTTCACTACATTTCCAACAACACCAACGTCATATAGATCCTTCTTGGTCGGCTCATCCTCTCGGGCATCCCTTTGAGTGACCACTACCAATGGCTCATTTAACGATTTAGTTCGTTTTGCTGCATATTTTGATTTTGCTCTTCCTAGTTGTACTGGCAAAACAACACCCGGCATCAACACAACATTACGCAATGCTAATGTCAAGAGTCCTTCCGTCTTATCTAATTTATATTCATCAGGAACTCCTCCGTCTGCAATTACTGGAATAAATTCTCCGTTTTCTTCGTTCATATCATCGAAATTGTTCATATTCTACTTAATATAATATATTTATCCTATGAAAATCAAAATGTGTGCCAAAATGAATATACGACAAATTGGCATACTCTTTGTTATATAAATATGACAAATTTACATGATCATTTAGTAATACTCTATTTCTCGTAATTCTCCGTTTAAGAAATTTCCATTTTTATCAACGAGCCGTCTTTCTATCCAGTTGCCATGTCCATCACAACGAAATAGCTCTTTTTTAACGATACTGTCGTTGATGTCTAAGAATCTTTTTTCAGAAATAAAACCTAAAGAATCATAAGAATATGTCACTTTTGTTAAAGTATCGTTGTGATTGATTTCTAATACGTTACCCAAAGTATCATATTTTTCAGAAATTTTGGTTTCTGTTTCTGTATCTAAAATAAGACAACTTATTTCATTCTTACGTTTTTTATCATCGTATGAATATTTATAGCTTATCTTGGTGGAATCTTTATAGTAGAGAATCTCCTTTGTAACAAGATTTCCTTGATCATCATAGGTGTAGGATTTCTCAGAATCAATTGTTATTGCTCCATCGTTTTCGTCATAACTCACTGTATGCACAATTCTACCCTTATTGTCATAGGTGTTTTTATAAGTTATTTTGAAATCTGATAAGTGACCTAATTTTGTTTCTTTAGGGTAACCATGCCAGTCATACTCATATTCGTCATAGGTTCCGCATTCATAATAAAATTTTATATGGTAGCCGTCTCTATTATATTCATCAATTTCGTAGCTTTTATCTTCGTCATTCGTCAAATCGTCCTCAATATTTGTCTTGTATGATTTCACGAATTTAACCATACCCTTAAGTCCTTCCTCTGATGTATCTGATTCCCTTTGTGGATTCAGATAGCAGGAAGAAGGTATGATAGACAAAACTATCAAGAGTGATAAAATATGTAATGTGGAATTACTCATAGATATTGTTTACCAGCTTACATTGTGGTTGTGATTCCCAACATTTGAACCCCTCTTTCGTTTATTCAAAATATATGTTATGATTAAGAATGGTCCAAAATAAAAAAGGAACTATAACACAATTTCTAAAACATGGATATAGTTCCTTTTTATATCATTTGAATATAATCAAGTTATTTTGGATTGTATCCTGACATTTCCAAAATTTCTGACGCATCGTTGTTCTGCATCAAATCCTGAAGAGTCACATTTGTATTTGCATTCAAATATGCTTCGATAATCTTGTATCCGACGAATAATCCGCTTCTTCCCGGAGAATCCTGAGGAAAGAATGATGTAGACGGTGCTGGATCACAATATTTGCCTACTGTCAGACGATCTGTTGAGAAAAGATGCTTATATTCAGCCATATAATGCCACATTTGAGCCTCATTCTGGCAGCACCATTCGTATTGGTCTGGTGTGTAACCAAGGATTGTGTGCATATCTTGGTTTGGCAATGCGACAGATGTCAGATACACAATTTTGCCGAGATATATGATCTTCTGCAACAGTGTCGGCACTGATTCCTTGAACTCATATTCAGTTGACAGCCAACAGAATACGCCATCTGAAACCAGTTTCTCACGTCTGTAATTGCAGATCATGTAGTCGTACAATCCGTCGACATACTTATAATTTGCGTAATTTGCTCCAAGATAGTATTCAAGAGAGAATCCCAAACGACTCTTTGTGCAAAGCACATTAGAATAGAATCCCGACACTATTGCGACATATTGCTTCGGCACATTAATGTCTGGAAGATTTGTCTTCAGGATCGAGAATGCATTGTCAAGCTCATGTTTTTCTGCCGACATGTCTGGGAATACAGAATCCGCATCTTGGAAAAACTCGCAATATGGTTTGCCAGTAGCGAATTTCTGGATTATGTTTCTCGTCTCCATCTGATCCACATTTCCGATATTCAAAACGGCTTCTGTGTAGATGTCAAGAAAATTCATGTCAGACGAGTCTTCCGCAGCATAGGCATCCTTCAGTTTTGCGAACTCAGAAGCTGAGTTGGCATAGTTCATTCCCGTCAACTCTTTATCTAAGCGACGGAACTCCACGTCTACTCTATTCTCATCTGGGATAGCCACTTTAGAAAATCTATCCTCAGATCTCGATCCACAGCCAACTAAAGCGGCTGCTGCGAAAATCGATGATATCAGTCTAACGGCAAACTTCATCTTTACAAATTATTTTGCGTACAATTTAGCTTTCAACTCCTTGATTGAATCATCAGTGATATAGTCATCGTAATCCATACGCTTGTCGATGATTCCGTTTGGTGTAAGCTCGATCACACGATTACATACAGTCTGGATAAACTCGTGGTCGTGGCTCGACATAAGAATCACGCCCTTGAATGTCTTCAATGTATTGTTGAATGCCTGGATCGACTCCAAATCCAAGTGGTTAGTTGGAGAATCCAAACAAAGAAGGTTGGCATCCTTAAGCATCATGCGTGAGATCATACATCTCATCTTCTCACCTCCGGAAAGCACGTTACATTTCTTGTAGATCTCTTCTCCAGAGAACAACATTCTGCCTAGGAAACCACGGACATAACTCTCTGTTGTGTCTTCTGAATACTGAGACAACCAGTCAACCAAACTCAAATCTGATGTGAAGAATTTAGTGTTATCCATTGGAAGATAAGCGCTTGTGATTGTATCCTCACCCCAGCTGTACTGACCTGCGTCGGCCTTGACATTTCCGTTGATGATCTCAAACAAAGCTGTCATTGCACGTGGATCGTGGCTTACGAATACGATCTTGTCGTCCTTCTCAACCTGGAATGTGACATCTTTGAATAGAACATCACCTTCAATGCTTGCAGCCAATCCCTTAACTTCAAGCACCTTGTTACCTGGCTCACGTTTAGGAGTGAAGATGATACCAGGATATTTACGTGTAGACGGTTGGATCTCCTCAATATTAAGTTTCTCCAACATCTTCTTTCTTGATGTAGTCTGTTTACTCTTAGCCACGTTAGCTGAGAAACGCTGGATGAATTCCTGAAGCTCTTTCTTCTTCTCCTCAGCCTTCTTGTTCTGTTGAGCGCGCTGACGTAGAGCCAACTGGCTTGACTCGTACCAGAAGCTATAGTTACCAGCGAACATTGAGATCTTACCGTAGTCGATATCTACTGTGTGGGTACAAACACTATCCAAGAAGTGACGGTCGTGGGAAACGACAAGCACAGTGTTTTCGAAATTAGACAAGTATTCCTCAAGCCACATCACTGTCTCAAGGTCAAGGTCGTTGGTAGGCTCATCAAGAAGCAGATTGTCTGGTTTTCCAAACAAAGCCTGTGCCAATAGCACACGCACCTTCTCTTTACCACTCAACTCCTTCATCAACTTGTAGTGCAAATCCTCTTTGATGCCCAGACCAGAAAGCAAAGCAGCAGCGTCGCTCTCTGCATTCCATCCGTCCATCTCTGCGAACTTCTCTTCAAGCTCACAAGCACGGATACCATCCTCGTCTGTCATCTCTGGTTTTGCATAGATAGCGTCTTTCTCCTGCATAACATTCCACAATGGCTCGTGACCACGAAGTACAGTCTCGATTACCGTGCAGTCATCAAAAGCGTAGTGATCCTGACGAAGCACAGACAAACGCTCACCTGGAGCGATAGCCACACTACCCTTTGTCGGTGTCAAATCACCGCTGATTACTTTTAGAAATGTTGATTTTCCTGCACCGTTTGCTCCGATGATTCCGTAGCAGTTACCTGGTGTGAACTTTAGATTTACATCTTGGAAAAGGATACGCTTTCCAAATTGAACTACAATATCAGACGCTGTTATCATTATATAATTTTATTAATTTTCGTATTGATTTCTAAAATTTTTGCAAAGATACAAAATTTTATTGATTTTCATCATAAAAACAAACAGGGTCAACCGAAATTAAACGGATGACCCTGTTGTTATATCAAGCTGAATAAGTCATTACTTATTCACAAACACTTTCTTTCTGCCTACAATATATATTCCTCTGTTCAGACCTTCAAGAGCTTCATTCTCTTTGACATGGTGTTTCAACAGATATCCATTGATTGTGTAGACATTCACAAAAGGATCATTTTCTTTTTCTGCAGCGACTTGGTCGACACCGACAGGTGCATCTACCCAAAATGTCAAATCAATGTTATTATTCACAACAAAGCTTAAAATACCACTATCATTTGCTTTATAAAAATAATAATCTTTGACATCATCGTCAACTTTGTAATACATATAATGATCATTAAATTCGATTGTATCACCTTTAGCATAACGTCCATTACCTTCCCATTCTTGTTCATCGCTATAGTCATCAAAACGTATAACAATATTAACATCAAACGAATCTCCTTCTGCTTCTTCCAATTCAATTATTTTCATTGGATTATGCAATGAGATTTCTTTGTCTAACGAAGAACTGCTGGAATCATCATAAACTAAAGTATAAATAGAGTCTGAAACATAACCATCACTTGTCTTAATAGACAATAGCAATGTGTCACCGAAATTCATATTATATTTATGCTGAAGCGTGATTGGCAAAGTATCTGTCTTTCCAGTTGATTTATTGGTGACGATAATAGAATCTGAATCAGTGTTATGACGATTACTAATTGCAATATTACCATACAAACTTAATGAGTCAATGTGGCTCAAATAGATATTCAGATATCCTTCTGGAATAGTGTCATTTTCAAAATGAAGAGTGATTGTATCATTTGCAGTCACATAATAATCCGATAGTGTCTTAAGGTTGCCCATGTTTGTCTCCCAATAAGCAAAATGATAGCCAGGGAAAGCCCCATATAATAAAGGCTGTTCTTGAGGGTAAAACGAAGTCTCTGTTTGCATGATCTTTCCCTCTGGATATAATCCATTTCCACCATGAGCATATCCTTTCAGTGTGTCATTAGAAACAAATACAATATTATGTTTAGGCAACTCCTTGAAATAAGCGATAATTGTGTCGTTGCCTGAAACTCTATTGGTAGGTAGTCCCTTGACAGAATACCAGTGATCAAAAACATAACCATATTTTGGATAAACATCAATGTATAAGAATGTACCTATTTCCTGAATCAATGAATCTTTGCCAACAGTTCCTTGTGTTGTGTCAGCAGACAAAACTACAACTTGACATGGTTTGTCTCCGACTTCTGGAATTGCAGACGCATCGATAAATTTTCCTACAATAGTATCGTTGCGATAAGCCCAAATTCGATTGCCAAATCTTGTTGAATCGATTATACTATACCAGTAGTCGAATTGAGAACCCTCTTTAGCATAATGCTCAAGATACACCTTTTCTCCATCTATGTAATCACCACTACCAGTGACAATTCCCCTTGTTGTATCATTTGAGATCACTGTGATAGTGTACATTTGCATTTTTTTGAAATAAACAATGATAGTATCATCATCAGAAATGTTATACAATGTCAAACCTTTCTTTGACACCCAATGATCCACTTCATATCCATGCTTTGGTCTAGATATCCAATTGATATCTAAATCCCAACCTTTTTCTGCTTGTACTACATTAGGCTCTCCCATTGAAGTGTCGGCAGGCAATACAACAATCTCGAAAGTATCTAAGTTGATTGGATCATCACCGGTTTTACCGAATGAAGCCAGTGTTGTAAGGAAAACCAACAACATTGATAACAGTAACTTTTTACTCATACGCATTAATATTAAAATTTAATAACTGGTTTATAAATTAAGAATGCAAAATTATGGATTTATAAAGAAAAAAAAATGATCCGTACCGCTAGTTTGCAGTACGGATTTTCATTTTTAACATTTTTTAATCATTAGTTTCTAATTAGTGTGAAATGGCCAACATATGTTTTGTCAATCTCATCAATATCAATCTCATACCAATAGTCTGTAGACGGTAGGTCTCTTCCATTATACGTGCCATCCCACGCTTCCATCTCTGATGCTGTCATATCACACAGTTTCTTGCCGAAACGGTCGTATATTTTGATCTTTGCACTTGGATATTTGTCGATATTCTTGATTTTCCAAGCGTCATTTTCTCCGTCTCCATTAGGTGTGAAAACAATCGGGAATTCCAACTCATAAGTCGGAGTCTTGATTGTCGTGTCTGATTCACATCCTAACTCATCTTTGACTTTGACTTTATATGTGCGTCCGTATGTTGCTGGACTTAATGTTGATGATGACTGATAACCGTCGCCAAAATCATACTGATATGTGCCGTTTCCTCCTTCTGCGGTAATTTCAAATGCGTTGGCTCCACTCTCCTCAACTGAAACAATATGCGGTGTTGGCACGACATTGATGGCTATATCATACGTCTCCTTACATATTTGGCCTTTTGCTTCAAGTTTCACATTGGCTGACTTGTCTACATCATAAGTGAATTTGTAGTTTTGTGAGACTGTATCGCCATCAATTGTCCATGCATACTTGTAGCCTTTGCTTCCATCGACTGACAATTTAAGTTCTCCACCTTCACATAATGATGTGTCGGAAGGAACATCAAGTGAAATGGCTTTTTCGACAATTATCTGTTTTGTCACTGGAGCTATTTCACATCCAGCTAATGTATGTGCTGAAGCTCTATATGTACAAGACTCGGTCGGATGTACTACTGCCGGAGACGGTTGTCCTATTTCGGTTAGAAAGAATGGATCAAATAAGGAAAATGATTCTTTAGAGATCCAAATTGATTCATTATTGAGATTTGTAGAAGAGAACTTGCCTGTTAATGTAACCTCATCTCCTTCACATACAGTATCTGCTGTCGCTTCTATAGTCATTATTGGCACAACATCTACTTTTATGTGTATAGTGTCAGTTTGTGTCTCACAATATTTGCCTGATACTTTCACTGTGAAAGTTGTGGTTGTATCTATGATTAGGGCTATTGCGGCCGGATTCTCTGTTGAATTAATTGTATTGTAATTAATGTCATCAAGACTATTTTGCCATTCATAACTCAAATTTTGGTATTTGCCGTTCATACTTGGATTTATTCCGTTGATGTATGCAATTATTAAATGGTGATCTCCTGGGCAATAACAATCTTTAATTCTGTTTTCTTCAGTAAGTGACACTGTGAATGCAGATTCCACCTCCACTTCTTGTGTCCATACTACCTGTTCGCAGACATCATCACTTTTTGTCGAAACTGATATTATTGTTGTTTTATCCAGATTGTAAGTTTGTGGTTGTAGTGAACCTGGATCATCAGTAAATGTCACACCTCCGTCTACACTTGATTTCCAAACCAATTCATCTACATTCTCTGCTGTCGGTGTGATTGTAACGTCTTTTCCCTCACAAATTCCTGTCTTGTCAATAGTCACAGAAAGTTTTGGTTGCTTCTGAACTTTCACATCCAAACTTTTCGTTTCTGTCTTACAGACTTTTCCTGGCATCGACAACTCGTATGTGGTCGGTTCTGTTGGATGAATTGTGAATTCTTTCATCATAATATAGTCTGGAACTCCTACTATAATAGAGGATGTATAATCACTTTCTTCAAGTTCTTTGTTATTTGCTGTAAGAATAAAATTATTTTCATCAGAACTGAATTTCTTCAATCCCAATATGAGTTTAACTTCATCTCCTTCGCAAATCATTTCGTTTTCTACAGTAAATGTAAAATCATTAATAGGCTCAACCTCTACAATCGCTGGTTGCGAATAAACCTCATTACAAACTGTTCCTTTGACACTCAGATAATATGATGTCGATTTGCTTGGAGAGACGGTGCTGGTTTCTGAAATCTTGGTTTTCATTCCTTTTGTTTCACTCCACCATGTTACCGAGGCTGGATCATTTGTTCCGTAATCTTTTGTCAAAGTCACGGTTTCTCCTTCACATATCTGTGAGTTGTCGGCAGTCAGACTTAAAGCGTCTGCACTCTCCACTTCAATGTCGATCTCTTGTTCAACTGATGGACAGACATCTCCATTCATGGTGACTTTGTAAGTGGACGTGCTTACTGGAGTGTCTTTATAGGATGACACTGCGTTTATCTCAATATCATTCTTCTCCCATTTGGATGAGTTTGGTGTGCCGACTAAGTTTTTGACAGCTAAATTAACCTCTGTTCCGGCACATATTTTTCCATTCACATCACTTGTCAAATCAAACGATATTGGTTTCTCCACTTCGATTTTTATAGGGTCCACTTTGAATTCTCCGCAAGCTCCATCGCTTGGTGTGCCGGCATAGACGTAGATTGTTTCGTCTGGTGTGATTTTGTTTCCACTTTCAGGTGTGAACTCTGTATATTTATTACCGTCTGTACTCTTATACCAAACGATTCCATTTGATTCTCCTGTCACAGTGAATGTGACATCCTCCCCTTCACAAATTTTAGTTTTGTCTGCAGATAATGTGAATGAAAGCGGATGGTCCACGTAAGCTGTGGTGTCAAATTTTGTCTCACCGCACACTTCTCCGGAAACATTAACCTCAAATTTGGTTGTCTCGCTAATGTTTGCTGAATATTTGTTGTCGTTCAAAGTGATTGGATTGCCGTTGGCTGTAGCTGTTATTATCGAAGGATCATAGGAATCTTTTGTTAGAAGAGATAATTCTATATCTCCGCTTTCACATATTCTGTCTTTATCCAAGGTCAAAGAGAAATCAGGTTTGTTTTCAGCCTTAATGGTGATGATAAATGAAGAAAAATTTTTACATACTTCTGTATCTACCTTTGATGTGACTCTGAAAGAAGTTTCTTCTGTGACCTCAAAACTATTTGTTGTTTTAGTGCTTTCAGTTTCCCATTTTGTGAAATCTTTTTCACCTTTCTTACGGTATTCCCAATCCCAAGATGTTAGGTTTAAGTTATCTTTTAAAATGAATGAAACAGTGGCAGGTGCACAAACAGCTTCTTCGTAACCTAATGTTTTTAGAACAGGTGATGGCACAGTTTCCAGATTAAGTGCTATAGGTAATACCACATATAAACTTATTTCTCTGGATATAATAGATTGGCAAGCGTCACTTGTGGCTGTAACTGTGTATGTTATACCTTCTGTAGGGAAAAATACAAGGTTATTGATGTCCACAGGTTTGCCGTCGCTTCCTTCTATTTCATATTTATGATTTTTTGAGTTATGGCCTTCAGCGATATTTAGGTGCAGTTCTGTTTTATCTCCACTGCAAATGATATTATTATCGACGTCGAAAGTGAAATCCGGAATAGATTCATAGTCCATTTTAAATGTGATTGTTTCCGATTTGCATTTTCCATCTTTGCTTTCTGCGTATGCTGAGACTTCTGTTTCTCCTATTATTTCGGCTATCTCTGGAAAAATAACGAATGCCTCCGACAATGTCACTTCCGCTTTTCCTTCATGGGAGCCATATTTCAAAAAGACTGACTCAGCCTCTCCTGATGTGATTTTGAGTATGACTGTTGGCATTTCTGTAGCACAGAACATCTGGTCGTCAACAGGTTTCAGCTCTATTGGCTCTCTTACGTCGACATTGATATATAATGTGTCGCTCTTGCAAGTATCGTTGATTGCGTAGATCATATAGTTTGCCGACTTTTTGTCAAGAGAAATTTTCCAGATATTATCTGTAGACGTTGGGGCTGGAGTCATAACTTTCGCAGCTTCATACTTTTTGTCCGCACCCATGATGGCGATGTAGAAATCATCCACATTTGCCTTGTTTGTCTGGATCACGTTGATTTTTATTTCTTTTGGAGTGTCACAGAATACAGTGTCGAGTGTTGTCACTTCTTTGTCAGCGTCAAAAGAGAATTTAGGTGCGCGGCATCCGCTCTCTTTACACTTGAAGCCGACGGAGTTGGTGATATAATAAACCGAGCATCCGTCATTTGGTTTGCCGTTTGCTGCGACTTCCTGCGCCACAGTTTTAGTCTCACCAACCACTACACGATACAATAATTCTAAATCTCCAGTATATTCGTAGTTAATTGAAGTCGCTGACGACGACAGGTTGCTCCACGTCGCTCCTCCATCTACAGATGTCTGCCAGATGAATGAGGCGTCTGGATATTGGTCGATCCAATCGGCTTTGCCATCAAAACTAACAGTGTGGGGAGTCTCGTCTGTACAATCAAATCCACTTAACAAAGTAAGTGATTTGTCGCCATCGATATAGGCAGATGTCTCTGGCATTGTCTCTCCACATACAGCGACGGTGAGATTGTCGATTGCAAAACTTACATTCTTTTCTGCATCTTTGATTTGTTTGTTTCCATCTATATATTGTGTGGAACAACTTATTTTCAATGTAACAGATTTCTTGAAATCAGATGGCAATTGGAATGGAGCTGACAATGTGGTCCATCCACCTTTTCCTCCAGGTATCACCACAGATGCTTCTCCAATCACATCTTTTCCATCCAACACTTCAATGCGAATTGGTAGTGTGCTCCAGTCCAAATTCTTGTAAACATCCACATTCAACATGTATGCTTTGCAGTTGCAGAATGGACCAGCAAACTCTTTCTGATATATGACTGTGTCTGTCAGACTTGTTTTTCCATATAGGAATGCTCCACCGACATATCCCTTAGAATCCTTTGCATCTTTGCTGTCTCTCTCTGGATTGACATTCCAGCTTTTTGACTGTATGATAGCCAGACTTGGACATGATGTGATCACATATTTGCCTGCGTCGAATTCGGCTACACCGTCGTCTTCATAGAATTTTCCAAGTGCATTGGAATGCGTTCTCAATTCCATAGTGTCACATACGCCAAAGTCTTCTGACCATAAGATTCTCAGATTTTTTCGATATTTGCAATCTGGTTTTGGAAGTGCGGCAGACAGAGTGTTGGATATAGAAAACAGATAACAACCGTCGTCTGGACCGCCATTCTTACTGATCTGTTTTGCGATTTCCTTAGCTTTTGCTTCACTTTCGTCCGCTCCTGTTATAATCACACGATATTGCATAGACTTTGTGGCGTCAACATCCAAAACAGTCTTTGTCTTGTCGATACCACTGATTGGTTCTGCTAAATCATTCCAGGTATATCCGTCCTCACTCTCTTGCCATAAGAAATAGATATTCTTATATAATTGGTGCCAGTCTTCAAGCACTTTGCTTGGTATTGAGTATGACGAAGAGTATAAGCATCCATTAAGACTAGTCTCTTCGACAAGAGAATTGTTTGTGATTTCTGGATCAGGCACCGTCTCCGCATCCTGACGGAATAGCTGAATATCGTCTAGCACAAAATCGTTGCCAGCTCCACATGAAGGTCTGTTGCATTGACATTCATCATCCCAAACTGTTCCAGGTGTTTCTCCTTCAGCTGTACATTCAGCTCTATTTATCAATTGGAATTCAACCCATTCGTAATTGCCCGGATCAAATTCCACCTCATATTTGCTCCATGTTGGAGGCATACTCCAGTCGTAACTGCTATAAAGCATTGGTATTCCACCTGTTTTGGTCTGTCCAAGTAGTGAACCGTCGCTTGCCAAAACTGTCATTTCAAGACTAGGAAGGATTCCACCGAAATTGGTGCTTCCTCCGGCATACATCACGAATTTATACTTGTTGGTGGAGCATATTGGGAATTCGATTTTTTGTCTGTAGATAATCTCACCTTCCAATGTTCCTTCTGTATTGACCAATAGAAGACCTCCATCTTTATTTCCAGTATGGTCGTCTATCTCATACCACCACGACCCCATAGGATCATTGTAGACATGGCTGACAATAGCATACCATCCATCCTGGACGGCTTGTCCTTGTTTCGCACATTTATGGCCTGGCATTGTTTTGCTTGGATCAGCAAAGTCGGAATATACGGAATCAGGCACGACACCGAAATCCTCCTGCCATACCATGTTCCATGACTGAGAAAAAACAGTCGCAGACAGTTGTAGAGTCGCAATTGTTGTAAGGCAACGCTTAAAAAAGTTTTTCATATATTTATTAAACCCTATTGTTCTTATTATATTTCGCAAACTTCTGCAAAGTTAACATTTATTTGGAATATGGACAAAAAAGGCTTACTTCCAATGTTATAATGGGAAGAATGAAATATATGAATGGGAAAAATGTTTAGATAAAAAAGAGAATGCTTTATGATTTTTTGATTATGAATTCTGCAGATTTCTTCAAGTCGACGCGAATGTCGCCATAACTGTCTTGATCAATCAACATCGGAATCCTTAGTTTTTGGGCGATCTCAATGGCTGATTTTGTGTCGATGCTTCCACTGCCGATAGTGACGTCGGATTCAGAAACTTCTGGTTTGACAAAATCTTTGAAATGTAGTGATTCTACCCTACTCTCATTGCGGGTGAAAAATGCGATCGGATCCTCACCTCCTGCCGCACACCATCCCAAATCAAGTTGGAATCCTACTTTACCGTCGCACAAATCAACCAATCTCTCCAATGCTGTCACTCCATTGATTTGTACTGCGGTGTCTGGTTGATTGTTGTGTATGAGCAGACGTGCTCCGCATGATTTAAGTCTTTCTGTCACACTGAATAATACCAACGCGCGCTCTCTTAACACACTTTCCTCCAGTTTGTTTGGCATACCTATCACAAATTGTTTGATGCCATATTCGTTGGCTAACATGATCATTTCGTCGACGGAATCTTGAATGGATTCTGTCACAACATGGATAGATTTTACTTCTAATCCGATGTTGTTCATAAATTTATACAGATGCTGGAATTTCGACATTGTCCAGAATGATGGGTTGTCGTGAGTCAAACCTCCCATCAGGACACATGGTTCTACAAAATCAATTTCTAACGCTCTTACAGCAATCAACAGATCTTCATCCTTCATTGCCTGCTTTGAGCATGGGCCATATAGATTCAGTCCAATTTTCATTTTTTGATTTTTTCTATATTTTTTTACTTTGTGTTTGTTCAAAATTTCAGTCGGCTGCAAAATTATAAATATCAATCCAAATCCACCAATATTACACGCAAAAATGGCTATATTTGTAGTCGATTTCATCCAAAAGGAATATAAAAGCAATTATTTAGAGTCCCAAAACTAATGAGCAAACGACTGATTGTCATACTCGGACCGACGGCTATCGGAAAAACGGAACTCAGCATTCAAGTTGCTGAACGTCTTCACACTGATATTATCTCATGTGATTCCCGTCAGTTCTATAAAGATATCCCTATCGTCACTGCTGCTCCATCCGCTGAAGAGTTGAGCAGAGCAAAACATCATTTTATAGGGATGCTTGCTCTTGATGACTATTATAGCTGCGGACGTTTTGAGATAGAGGCATTGGCGAAACTCGAGGAACTTTTCCTCACTCATGATGATGTAGTTATGGTAGGTGGATCGATGCTCTATATTGACGCTCTTTGTAATGGTATTGATGATAGACCGAATGTGGATGAAAAACTGCGTGATGAGCTTTGGAAGCGGTATGAGACGGAGGGAATCAGCAATATGCTGGGTGAACTGAAGATTCTTGACCCTGAATATTATGAAGAGGTGGATCCTCATAATTATAAGCGTATCATACACGCTCTTGAAATCTGTCTGGAAACAGGAAAACCATATACAGAAATCCGTAAGCAGGAAAAGAAGCAGCGTCCGTTTGACATTGTGAAGATCGGTCTCACCTTGCCTCGTGAAGAGATGTATGACAGAATCAATCGTCGCACTCATGTGATGATTGAAGACGGTGCAGAAGCTGAAGCCCGCAACGTCTACCAATACCGTCATCTTAATAGCCTCAACACTGTAGGATTCAAGGAGTTGTTCGCTTACATCGGCGGTGAATATTCGTTGGAGAATGCGATTGAGGAGATTCAGAAAAACACACGTCGATACGCTAAGAAACAGATGACTTGGTGGAAGCGAGACCAGGAAATCAACTGGTTTTCTCCTTTTGAAAAAGATAAAATTTTTGAATTTTTAGGAATATGATAATCGATACCCACTCTCATATTTATATGGATGAAGACTACGCTGACGACAAAGCAGAGGTAGTCGAGCGATTGAAAACAGCTGGTGTTGGCAAGGTGATTTTGCCTAATGTGGATTTGAGCACGATTCCGCAGATGCATGCGTTGGCCGACACTGACACAGATCTGTTCTCGTGTGCGATGGGACTTCACCCTACTGAAGTGAAAGAGGATTGGCAGAATGTGTTGGATGAGATGTTCGCTTACCTACCCCAACGCAAATATTGCGCTTTGGGAGAAATAGGCATCGACCTTTATTGGGAAGACGATTTCAGAGATATCCAGATTAAAGCTTTTGAGCAGCAGGTCGACGTTGCGATTCAAAACAATCTGCCTATCATAATCCATCAGCGTAAGGCTCTCGACGAATGTACTGCGTCACTCAAGAAATTCGACAAATCCAAACTGCATGGCGTATTCCATTGTTTCACAGGCAATATCCATGAAGCGGAACAGATGATGAAGCTTGGTGATTTTTTGTTGGGAATCGGTGGCGTCGTTACTTTTAAGAATGCTGGTGTTGCCGCTGCTGTCAAGGATATTCCGTTAGACAGGATCGTGTTGGAGACAGACGCTCCTTATCTTGCCCCAGTGCCTAAACGTGGTCAACGTAATGAGACTGCGTTCATCACATATACCGCCGCAAAAGTGGCTGAAATCAAAGAGATGGATGTCGACGCAGTGGCAGATGCGACGTCGAAGACAGCAATCGAGATGTTTGGATTATAGTGTCGATATTCTTAAATTTATCTCGTCATTCCTCCACTTTCCATTCTTCAATCGTTCTCTCCTCGCTTGAAAAATTCACTCCGATCTTAACAATAGGTCTGCCATCCGTGCGGTATGGCTCGGCATAACCCTTTTCATTTATCTGGGCGAGAGCTTTTTCCGCACTCTCATCCACCTTGAATTCGATGATGAAAATCTGTTTTGGGGTGAACAAGATGCAATCTAAGCGACCTTTCGACGTGTTGACCTCCGACTGAGTGTAGAAGCCAAGCCAGTGGAAAAGTACGTAGATGACTGTCTGAAAATGTTTCTCGTTCTTATTGTTCAGCACGTTTGGAATCTGCACAAAAAACTCCTTCAACAGTTCGAAAGCCTCATCTATTGTAATATTGCTGGAGAGTGTTGACAAGCAAAGACTTGCCGAAACGGCGAGGACGAGAAAGGAACACGAATGTACGATTCTTTATCATTTCATACATCCGTTCTGTCTTGTCGACGTATGCATAACCATCCTCAATGATGGCCTTGAAATCCTATCGGATATGGTCTTATCATAAATCTCTCTCTTTCAAATTGCTCTGCAAAATAATGATTTTCGATTGATTTATTAGCAGCTACTGCAACGGTATAATCATCATCCACAGAAGTGGTGTCAATTTCATGCTGTCAAGCGATAGAAGACGCAACTTAATAATGTTAGTATATATCTTTTCATTTTTACTTTGTTTTTCAAGAACCCATTTCTAACAAATTCCTTCTTGGCTTAAAACCTAACTGTATTTTCATTTTCAAATTTTTTCATTTTAATGTCAGTCGAATCTAATACCACAAAATCCAAAAGCAAATAATCATTATCATTCGAAACGTAAACTGATCTTTTTCTCGCGTCTAATAAAACTTCATTAGAAGAAGACGGTAATTTTCTAAAATCACCTGTATACATCAACATTAAATATAACATATTAGACATAGTATCTCGTATTCCAACGAATGAAGATTTCACTACAGAATATGCCACATCACCATCAACCTTTGAAAGTTTCATTTCACAAAAAAATGTTTTTTTATTAGAAACTATTGCGTCATCACCAATAAAAACAAATGAATCACAATGCATCAAATAATCATTGGCTTCAAAATAAGCATTTACTCTACGCATATTATTTGATATAGCGTTCCATTCTTGTCGCGATGTATATTCAAAAAGAATAAAATAAAAAATCATTAGAATAACTAAAAGATAAGAAAGTTTATTCATTTAATTCATTTGTTTTTAATAAACCAATAACACTGCTGCCCAACTCATCAATCTAGCCCACTTGGTTTTTGCTCCTGGGGCGACACGCCATTCCAAACATCCAAAGCCTTTCATATGAGAACCATTCACACTTACTCCTGGGGCAAATTCAACTCCAACATCAACAGCACCTTCCGTAGAAACTGTAAACCATCCAGGACGTTGCTTCTCATCTGGCACACGCGAATATGATACAGAATATCCCAATTCTCCACCTACATTAACAATCACAAGTTCTGGAATAGGAACACTTGCTTGGAGTGTAGATCGAGAATAACAATAATCGCCAACGAAACTTGACTTATTGTCAAAATCAGCAACCAAAACTACCAAATATTCATTAAAACTAAAATTATATACTCTCAAAGGGCTGTCATCTTTTATTTTGTAATCAGATGTAAAATCATGTTCTAATCTATGAATCTGTCCATAAATTCTACAATCTGAATTATCATTCTCTTCCCTTATCTTAAGCACTAACTTTTTGATTTCATAATAAATAGAAGTTTGTTCTTCTCCATCCTCCGCACTATCAGTGAATGGGAAATGATAGTCGGAAGGATTCTCGATGTTATACCACTGGAAATACTTGCTCGGGCGGCGTCCTATTTGCGTTGAATAAGACATGATATTTTCATGCAAAGCCATTGTGTCTATGCCATAACTGAAAATCACTGCCATACCCAGTTTTTACGCCTCCACTTTCCATCCTTCAATCGTTCTCTCCTCGCTTGAGAAGTTGACTCCGATTTTTATGATTGGTCTGCCATCCGTGCGGTAAGGCTCGGCATAACCCTTTTCATTGATCTGGGCAAGTGCTTTCTCCGCACTCTCATCCACCTTGAATTCGATGATGAAAATCTGTTTTGGAGCGAACAGGATGCAATCGAGGCGACCTTTCGACGTGTTGACCTCCGACTGAGTGTAGAAGCCAAGCCAACGGAACAAGACGTAGATCACCGTCTGGAAATGTTTCTCATTCTTATTGTTCAGCACGTTTGGAATCTGCACAAAAAACTCCTTCAACAGTTCGAAAGCCTCATCAATTTTTCCTGCTTTGAGTGCGAAGTAGAAATCGCACATATAGTTTTTACCATCTGTGGCGGAGCATCCTACCCACGAAGGCATCATAACCTCCAGCATGGAAACTCGAACTTCAGAATTCGGATATCCAATCACATAACGGCTTGACTCTCTGTCGTAATCCTTAATTGTAAGATATCCGGCTTGGAAAAGCAATGGATAGACGCTCCTGCTGTCTTCCTGTGACACATAGAAATCCGACTCGAAAAGTTCAACACTCTCAAAATCAAGTATCTGGGCATTGTGTTTCTTCAAATGATCTATCACGTAGGAAGACGTTGCAGTCTCAAACCAGAAGTTTTTCAAATCTTTGAAATCCAACGAAGACAAGACGCTGAGTGGATTAAAGATATCTTTTGAATCATAGGAAAAATGATAGCCGTCGTATTTGTTTTTCAGCTTTTGATACATTTCATCAAACGAACAATTGTATCGTTCTGCCAACTGACTAATTCCATCTTTAAAATTCTCAAGAAGTTCATCTGATGAGATTCCACAAATGTCATCAAAACGGGGATCCATAGATATATTCACCAGATTATTGAGCGTGGAGAAGATGGAAACTTGAGAGAATCTAGATATTCCTGTGATGAAAACAAACTGCTCATACTGCTCGTTCACCTTCACCTGCTGATACAGCTCCTGAAGAACCGGTTTTACATCTGCTAATTTTCCATCGTGAAGATGAGCCAACAGCGGAGAATCATATTCGTCGATCAAGACCACAGCTTTGCGGCCTGTCTGGTCATAAACAGAACGGATAAGTTTCTTAAACCTCAAACCGTTTTCTTTATCTTCGCAACTTATACCATACTGATCCTCATATATTTTCAGAGTGCTAGCAATGGAAGCCTTTATGCCGTCCACATCCATATCCTTACACTCGCTCATATCAAACCTGAAGACGGGATATTTGATCCAGTCTTTCTCCAACCTACTTATTTTAAGGTCTTTGAACAATTCTTTGTTACCCTCAAAATATTGCTGGAGAGTGTTGATAAGCAAAGACTTACCGAAACGACGAGGACGTGAAAGGAACACGAATGTACGATTCTTTATCATTTCATACATCCGTTCTGTCTTGTCGACGTATGCATAACCATCCTCAATGATGGCCTTGAAATCCTGTCGTCCTATCGGATATGGTTTTATCATAATGATCTCTTATTCAATTTGCTCTGCAAATATAATGATTTTCGATTGATTTTTCTAAATCTATAGTCATCAACCATCTATCATTTCACCAATACACTTTTCCCATTCACCACATACACTCCCGTCTTCACAGGAACGCAAACTTTCATTCCTGCCTGCATATACAACTCTTTGACTATGCGTCCGTTAATGTCGTGTATACGGATCCATTCGCCTTTGTCTGTGCTCTCCACAACGATTTCTCCATTTATGCTGTAGATGATTAGCGAAGAATTGCCAGCGATGCTGTTTTTCACCTCTGTCAAATCTCCTGCCAATGCCTTGACTTCCTGACGTGACAAAATTATCCAGCGTTGGTTGGAAGCTGAATTCTGATGGTCAAAACGAGAGGTTGAGACATTGTTGGATGAAGAAGTCAACGCATTCGGTTTGTCTGATCCATTTGCGAAAGTCATCCAATATGATTTAAGATTGAAATCATTTGTCACCACATTCTGTCGTGAGCCGAGCATCTGGATTCCAAAATTGTCATTGTCAGACAAATTGAGGCGTGAATTGCTGCAAGAAAGCGATTTCTCCGACTCTATGTTCTTCAAATCATAATATTGCGTAGTCGGGTTGAAACGCACTTGCCATGCGTACGAATGATCTTTCAGCACCGTCTTCCAATCACTCTTCTGCATTTGCAGATTGCTTCCGTTTGTTTTAAGCATAGAGAATTCAGATCCATTTAGATCGTTGGCTGAAAGGATGTAGTAGTATTCATTGTCGTCCTGAATGAATGTGTAAGCTGGCGACGCGAATGCTCCCGACACAGGAGGCAGATTATCCTCTCCCAACGACTGGACTATAAGAGCGTTTGCGTAGTATAGCATACGTGTGCCATTGTCTTCATGCGCACCGTTGATTCCGTATGGCCAGAAATGAGTTTTGTCTCCTTTCAGATGAGCATTGTTGTCATTTTCCAAGAAAGCCAGAATTTGGTCTGTTCGCTCGCCGAGCCAAAAACCACTGCTTGTTTTCTCTCGGTAGACGCTGCTGTTATACCAAGTGTCTGTTGTGCCGACGCCCACGGCATGTGCCATCTCATGTTGGATTGTGCCTGTACGCTGGTAGCTGGCGTTTGGCCCCACACGCATCCAGCCTCCATAGCTGCAGTCGGCAGTCTCGGTGCTGGCTCCATAGTTCACAGTCATGTTTATACCTTTGATGCTTGTCAGGTTGTTCCAAATATCCACAGCATCTTTCACAGCTGAATTTATACGTCCGTTCTCTTCCGAAGATCCACCATTGTTGTAAGTCCATGTGATTTGTCCCATAGGCAGTGTGCAGATTTTGATTGTCTTACCATACCCCACTACATTTTGATTGGTCATCGCATACGGACGTATATAATAGAATGTTGATGGATTCAGATTTTCAATCAAATAGATATCTCCATTGTTGCTGAACGATTTTGTCGATCGGCTGTCTCTTATCGTTGGATTGTTTCTCGTTCCGTAGCAAAATCCTTTCTCCACAATTCCGCTGCCTGAGAATGATGCACGGCCAAAAGCCATTGTCGCTCCACGTGCATGACGTGGGTCAGTAGTGACAGTTGGGACAGGTCCGCTTGCATGGCTGGTCTTGTAGAAAAGCATCAGATCATCCAGTTTTAAAATCATTTCATTGACGTCTGCGACGGATTTGTTTTCATCAGCATGAATTTTCTTAGCTTTGCTCAATGCCTCTGCAATTTCTGCGTCTTCACTTGCTGCCGGCTCGGCTTCAGAGATCAAATCAGCTAGCTCAGAATATAGGTCGACGGAAGATTGTGCCGACTCTGTAGCCTTGCGAAGGTCTGACACTATTGAGGAAAGATTCTGTGTAGACGGTGAAGAAATCCATGATTGGGCGTTTTCGACAGCCTCCTTCAGATTCTTACGATGTGTGGCATTCATTGTTTTTGTCAGCAATTCGTTTGCCGCATCCACACGTTTCGATAATTCTTCAGCAAGATAACCAGTTGATTCTTCGCCGACAATGTATAATTTCACAAAATCTGCCACCACTTTGGCTGAATTAGCCGAACCGTTGGACACAGCCTTGAATCCAATCTGTATACGCCCCGTCGTCTCTTTGGATAGAGAGAACGAAACCTCATCTGATTTCCATTGGTCAGACGGAAATGACGACATCGACGACATTTTTGCATTGCCGTTTTCAGGAATCCATCCGAGCAAACTATAGCCATTGTTGGAATTGCTGCCATTGAAGAATGCTGTCTGGATTTTATAGTTTCCGGCTGGAAGAGTCACAGTCTGGAAAAATTTCATTTCCTGATCCCAACCAGTGCTCAATGCCAAACATCCGCCTTTGGAATTTTCATATCCGGCAGACGGAACTTTTCCGTAAGTGTTGAACGTTTTGGCAGTACCATATTCATAGATTCCGCAAACCGTATAATCCACGCTGAAATCCTTGTTCCAACCATATATCGGCAGAATTTCCTGAGCCACATTCCCCTCTTCTGAGATGCGGTAGTCGAAATGAGATTCATCATCAAAACCGGCATTTTGGAGATAAAGGTCAGAGACATCAATGTCGGCCCATGCGAGCGACGATAATGTGGATAGAGCAAATATAGAAAAGTAACGTCTTTTCATGGTATATGTGTTTAAGATTCAAATTTATATGGCAAATATAAGAATGTTTTAGAAAAATAATGATACTTTTGTTTAAGATTACAAGATACATAGATTTATTTTATGCCACGATATTTCTTATCAGTTATATTTTTGTTTACTGCCACCCTTTCATTCGCTGATGTCAACATTTACGATTTTTTGGAAGGTGTTTGGAGTACAGGTGAAATTTATACGAGTACTTTGTATACAAATGAAATGACAGATGAAGATGGAAATGTCATAAGAGACGAAGATGGAAATGTTGTTTATAATACTGTTGGAGATTACAGGACATATTATCGTTTAGTTAAAGACAAAGAGATTTTAGAGTTTGAATATTTGAGATTAGGAAACGATAATGGAGATCTAGAAGATATGGCTCCAGAATACATATCTAATTATCAATTTCTTGCAATCAATTATAAGAATATAGAATCGTTTTCGAATGAATTTATGTTAAGCGAAATCGAGGATGAATATTCAAATACTGTGGTCCTATTTAAGAAAAATTATAATAAATACGATAGAGTTTATCGTGACAATTTTATAATTTCTGATGTTCTTTATGGAAATGGACATTGGAGCTTATCAAAGGATAATTATAAAGAGGATTTCAAAAAAAATTACCCTTCTGAACTTCCATATTATTTCTGGAAATCACTTTATGAATATTCTATCAAATCAAGAGAAGACTATTTCGCTGCTTTTTTCAACAAAAAGGTTGGTGTGTATATAAAAGAAGATACAGTAGAATCTGCAACTTCAGAAGAAGACAAAAAGTCACAAATCTATTTTGTAGAGATACGTGATGTAAATGAAAACAACACATACTATAATGTTGTGCCTCTTGGCAAAAGTGATATAGGAGACGGTGATGGTTGGATTCCAGCGAGAGATATTGTATTGGTTTCCGATATGATCCTTAATATAAAACCAACAAATAAGCAGATAGAGAAATGAAACGAATTCTAATCATAATAACATTATTGATTAACAACATTTTTGCTTTTTCTCAACAAATGAGCATATGCGATAGTATGCAAGGTTTGTGGATGATTGAAGACGAGTATAAATTACTGTATGATTCCGCTTCTGCCGCAAATATCAAAAGCAATGTTTATGAGACGTTGGGAGATTACCGAACTTATTACATCTTAGTGAAAGATGATCATATGTTGGTGATGAATTTCTTGAGATTCATACGAAATGCTGAAAAGAAGGAGTTTGATTATCAGCAAGAGAATACTGCAAGTTACCAATTCATGTTTGTCAAAGACTCATATCTAAAGGATGATACTATTCCTGGTGATTTTTTGTTTAAAGGTGATATGGAAGATGTCAATTCTAATGCTATAATGACTTTCCGACAAGGTTATAATTTTAAAACTGACAGAATCCGACGAAACAATGTAAATGTCTCATCTATCTCTTGTACAAATGGATATTTGAATTGGTCTCTTCCTGAAGACGGTTGGGCCTATCAAGGAAACTACAAAAATGTCGAATTCGTTGAATTACCAGGTTATTTCCTTAATGGATTATTCAATTATTCCGTCGCGACAAAAAAAGATTACTTTACAAAGTATCTAGGTAAGAAAATTGGTGTGATTTTTGATAAAAACAGAACAGAATACAAGGATTTTGATATCATTGCCGCTTCTAAATTCAGACATGTTGTTATCACAGAAGAAACTGACTCCACATATCATGTCGCGCCTCTTGGCGAAAGTATGATTGAAGAAGGCTGGATAAAGAAAGAAGATGTGAAGTTGTTGAGAGATATGATTTTATATAAAGACGCGACATTGCAACGTCTTGACAAATAATTAGGAACATATAAAGAATGCTTGTGGAGACACTGCATCGCCACGTCTCAATGAATATAATTACGACAATAATTAACGTGAGTCCGACGAATTTTAATCTTCAAATTCGCAGTAACGAACAATCATAAAAAGAAATGCTTTTTTCCACTTTATTACCTCTTTTTCTCATAAAAAGGCGTAGTCTTTCTCCATTAACTTTGTGTCTCTGTGGGTTTATTAAATTTTGTGTGCTCGCCTACGGCTCGCACTAAGGAGGGGGTTAGGGCGTTCCGCCCTTAACAATCCTCATTTTTCTCCTACTATTATTTTCGTCGAATTGACATTATTTATTATTGACGGTCGAAAATGACTCTAAAATTGTCATTTTGTTGAAAAATTTTGCATAAAAAAAAGCATTTATTTATTTTTGCCGATGTCTGAATCGGTTTGCATCGTTTTAATGAATATTACTAACACATTAATAATCAATTAATCGTACAAGCCTTAAAACTCTCAATAAATATTCAAAAATACACACTATTTATTTAGATAAATTGCGAAACTTAATAACATAAACATGAAAAACTTAAAGCTAATTATTCTCATTGCATTCGGTAGTGTCATCGGATGTGTGAATGTTTGGGCTGAAAAACCCTCCGCACAAATCACGGTTGAGACGTCTGGTCGTACACAGCAGACGATCAGCATGTATGAGTCGGGCAAAATGTATTTTTCAGGTGATTTTTTAGTGTTTGAGTCGTCAGCAGAATCAAACCAGAATCCTGTCAAAATTGATTTGAAAGAGATCGAAAAACTTTTATTCTCCGCTGGTGATGCGTCAAAAGTGGCTGATGCTTTGTATGTGTCATCATTTAATGTTTCACCTAATCCAGCAAAAGATTTCATCACTCTTCAGTTTCCTTTTGATGAGGAGCGTCCATATTCTATTTGCGACATGAGAGGTAATATTGTAAAGTCTGGCTCCGTAAGCAGTGGTGAAAAGATAAATGTGGAATCCCTTTCCGCAGGTATGTATTTGATCAATATAGGTAATATGTATATTAAATTCAACAAGATATGAAAAGGTTTTCTATTCTCTTATTTGCGTTCTTTTTAGGCCTGTTGTTGTGGGCGGAAAGATCTATCATTTTTTATTTGGGTAATGATGAGAAAGAGAGTGTCAAGATCTCAGATGTTGATACAGTGCGTTTTAAGGATGGAAAGATCTTGGTTGAAGGAAAAAATAAAAAGTCTTACGATATTTCTGATGTAGACAGCGCGACATTTGATTTAGGCTCAAAAGACACAGTGTTTATCACATACAATAATAATTCTGTGGTTGTTGATAACCCATTTGGAGCAGATGCAATTGAGACGCAGACGAATGATGCTCACGTCTCATTGATTTCTCATGTCGGTAAGAAAGGAGTGGTTTATTATTTGTCAGGCTCATCGTCGGATGGTGTGTTTGAATTAACTCCAGACAAGTCGTATACATTGGTGTTTGACAATCTTTCTCTTTCCGGACAGCAAGCCCCTATCGTTCTTAACAAAGGTTTGAATGACGAATCGTATGCGGCGACTGTTCATTTGAGAGGTAAATCAGAATTGTCGGATGGCACAGAAAACAATTTGAAATCAGCTATTTATACAAAATCTAAACTTAAAATCAGTCAAGACAGTTCGGCAAGAGAGGGAGAGTTGACAATACGAGGAAACAAACAGCATGCCATTAATTCTTCGAAAAAAATTGAGATCTATAGTGGAACTGTGATCATTGATCAGGCGGAAGGCGACGGAATTAACGCAGATGGTTTGGAATTTTATGGAGGAAAATTGTCTATAAAGGATACGAAGGGCGACGGCATTGATTGTAGTGAATGGATATTCATCCAGGATGGAGAATTATCTTTTAACGTCTCTTCTGATGATAAAAAAGGTTTGAAATGTGATAGCATCATAGAAATCAAAGGCGGAAATATAAATGTTGAAGTGACTGGTAAAGGATCCAAGGCTCTAAAAGCTAAGAAGAAAGTGCAGTTCATAGGAGGTGACTTGTCTGTATCTCTTGACGCTAAAGAACCATTTGTCGGCACAGACAATGATTATGGGTACAACGCTGCGATTGCATGTGACGGAGACATTTGGATTGGAGATTCTGGTAAATTGCAGGTTAAAGGATCTGGAATCGCTGCCAAAGGAATAAATTGTGACGCGAATGTTACTATCAGCGGAGGAACTTGTACGATCGACCTTACTGGTACGCATTATGACGAGACTGCAAACAAGGACACTGTTTCTTGTATGGGTATCAAGTGTGATGGAAATGTGACAATCTCAGGAGGAAAGCAAACAATCAAGATCGGTGTCGACGCAAAACTGGCTAAGGGTATCAAGGCAGACGGTGATCTGACAATCACAGACGGAGAGTTGACAATAGATGTGAAAGGTGGATATTTCATCACTAAAGATGGTGGTTCTGGTGGACAATCACAAGGCGGCCAATCACAAGGAGGATGGAATCCTGGCGGTTGGAACCAAGGAGGATGGAATTGGAACATGGGTGGAAGCTCAAAACCAGATTACGAATATGCGACGTCGAAAGCTATCAAGGTGGAAGGCGACGTCACGATTACAGGAGGCGACAACAAACTTTCTGCTTCGTCAGGTAAAGGTTTGATTTGTGATGGAAACATCGTATTAGGACGTGAAAACGGAAATGACAATGATTTTGTCCTTTCCATCAGCGCGGGCAGCAGAGATGGAGAAAAATATGTCATTGCAGGAAATACAATTGAGATGGAGCGAACAAAGTATCATGGATATCCTAAGGGAATCAAAGCTGGCAAATCTATTGTGATCAACAGCGGAACGATTGATATCTATGCATTTGATACTGGTATTTTGGCACCTGAGGTTAAAATTAACGGTGGAGATATCGAAGTGGATGCACCATATGATCAGGGAGTCTTTGGAAAAGAGAAACTTGAGATCATGGGTGGAGATCTAAGAGTGTTGTCGTCATATGAAGCATTGTCTGGAGCTATCATCAGATTAGGTGGCGATAGCAAGACATACGTTGTGGCGGATGACGATGCTTGGAATGCCACAGATGGCAATGAGAGTTCTAAGAGTGTACATATATATGTGGAAGGTGGATTGCATTATGCACAGTGTATGGGAGACGGATTGGATTCTAACGGAGACATGATAGTTTCTGGTGGTATCACAGTGGTGGCGCAGAGTCATTCTCTAAACTCTCCATTGGACACAGATACAGGATGGAAACACCAGGGTGGATTTGTATTTGCAGTCGGAGGAAATGGAATGTTCAATGAGTCAATTCCTGTAGAGTCGAAGGGACATATCTATAGCAGTGACATCTCATTGTCTAAGGATCAATATATTTTGGTGGCTAATGATGCCGGACAGGTGTTGGCGGTGATCAAGATGCCGTTGGATCCTTTGACTAGCAACAGAAAGAGTGGCGCCGTATGTGCGTACAATTCTGAAGTGAAGAATTATAAGTTCTATGTTGGAAACAGCTTCAACGGAGCTATGGATTATTTCGATGGACGTTTCGGCATGTACACTCCGGCACAAAATTTCAGCATCAACGGTTTCACCAGCTATCAGGTCAGCACACAGACTGGTAATGGTAGTGCCTTCGGTGGTGGAGGCGGTGGCGGATTCCAGTGGTAAAAAAGATTTATGAAAATGAAGGGAAGACGGTTTGTTTTCCCTTCATTTTGTTTTTTTCGACGCTACAGCATCTAAACCAACATCTAAAAAAGGACGCATTTGTATTACAGACGAAAATGAATCATCCTATTATGTGAAACCTCTTGGAAGCAGTAATGTCAAAGAAGGTTGGGGGAATAAGAAAGATGTGAAGTTGTTGAGGATTATGGTAAAAAAGTGATGGCGTCATCTTTGTATGTGGATTCTCATATTCTCAGGTGGAATGCAAAATTTCCGGCGACAACACTTACAACAATCGTATAGAAATTTCTGGGTTGATGGGTTAAAGGTTAGTGATTATAGAATGATAAAAACGCCATTACGGGTTATCCGCAATGGCGTTTTATATTTTCAAACAAGACCAATCTTATTTTGCTGGGAAAATATGATTGATGAAGTTATACATGTGAGGACCTACACTGTCAGGACCATGTCCTGTACCGTTGATCTTATGCCATACGTGATCCACTCCGTTAGTAGTCAGGATGTTGTGGTACGACTCTGGGAAATTGCCGACGGTAGTGTCGTTAGTTCCTCCAGAAATCAACAGGATATAAGGTAATGGTTTGCCATCAGGAATTTTGAAATCAGCTTCGTTTGGAATTGTTCCTGGATGATTCATATACATATCCTGACCAGGAGTGATACCAGGGGCTGGACATGCTCCACCTACGTATCCGAAGATATCAGTGTTTTGTGTTCCGATGTACAAAGCCTCACGTCCTCCCATAGAGAAACCAGTGATAGCCATGTTCTCACGTCCTTCTGCCACAGAATAATTTTCTTTCAACCAAGGGATCAAGTCGTTCTTGATATCCTCTTGGAATGCGTCATAAGCTTTTGTCACCTCCAAATTGATACCTGACGGACTATTCATCGTCTTGCTTGTGAACATCTGAGGATAGACCACAATCATTTCCCTGATTTTTCCTTTTCCGAGAGCATCAGCGATTGTCTCGCTCACTGTAAAACCATTTGTCAAGTCATTCTCACTTCCCATGATTCCGTGAAGCACAAACAAAACCGGATACTTCTTGCTTGGATCATAGTTGTCTGGAACTTGTACATTGACTCCCTTTTCTTTGTTGGCTGTAGTTGAAAAATAGGTCTTATGTTCAGTTTTACCATAAGATCCACTTACGCTAGGAGCTCTCTCAACCAAATCATCACGCAACTGTTGCATAGTGACATTCGGATCTATCTCATCTCCCGGATTCACATTAGATTGAGGCTTGTTGAAAGTGATGCTGTCAACAGACGCAATTTCATACTCCACAAAACTTCCGTCTTTCTTGCAGACATAAATCTTTTGGTCTTGGGCTGCCGCAGATGCCATTATAGACATCAAAGCCAAAATTGTAAAAAATCTCTTTTTCATGTTATATTGAGTTAATTAGAGTTTAATCCTTATTCAAATATATTCAATTGTGAATAAAAATGGAAAGAATTGACACGTTTTTTATTAAAAAACTAATTTTGTAGTGTTTGTATAAAGAAGATATCATGAAACATTTTTTATTCATAATAATGCTATTGCTGAACTTCTCTACCTTTTTTGCACAAGAGAATAATCATGATTATATGCAGGGAGTGTGGAATGCTGGAGCAAAATGTATAAAAAATCCTCCTATACATTGCGAAACTAAATTTGTTTTGATTCATGAAGATGAAATATTTAGTTTTCATTTTTCAAAAGAATATAACTGGAAATATGTTAAAGGTGGTGCTTGGAAATTATTTGGAGTAAAAGAATACGGTGAAGGTAAAATGTGGGTAGAGAAATCTCAGTTTTTGCTGATAAAAGACAAATATCAGTATGACAAATTCCCTGATGATTTTGTACGTGAAGAGGTTGAGGATGTGAATTCAAATGTTTTGGCTCTATTTCGTCATGATCGTAGTGAACTTGATTTGAGAGGAGATCGAATCTCAGGTTATAGACCATCATATAGATTTAATATAAAAAAATGTTCTAATGATTCTATACATTTGGATTGGTATAATAGTTTTCATGGAAACGGTAGACAAATAGATTTAAAGCGAATAGATAATGATTCCCTACCCTCTTATCTATCCGACGGAATATTTAATTATTCTCTCACTTCCCAAAGGGATTATTTCCAGGAGTTTTTTGGCAAAACAGTTGGTGTGATAAAAGAGAATGATTCCGACGACGATCAAGCATCTAAAAAAAGACGTGTTTTTATCATAGACGAAAATGAATCATCATATTATGTGAAACCGCTGGGAAGCAGTGAAGTCAAAGAAGGTTGGGTAAATAAGAAAGATGTGAGATTATTGAGAATTATGATTATTGATTAAATAAAATCATTAATTTTGTCTTCAACAAACAAACTCTAATATGAAAAGACACTATTTTATTCTTCTAATTATCGTGGTATTGTCCATGATGCTTGCTTTCTATTTTTTTAATGGAACAAGTTCAGATTCTACGTCAGAATCATCTTCAGCTACAGTTTATGATTTCACAGTGATTGATAATCAAGGAAAAGAGGTCTCATTATCACGCTACAAAGGCAAAGTGCTTTTGATTGTGAACACTGCTACACGTTGTGGCCACACACCACAATATGAGGAGTTGCAGCACCTTTATTCCGTCTACAAAGATCAAGGATTTGAGATTCTGGATTTTCCATGCAACCAGTTTGCAGAGCAGGCTCCGGAGTCGGATGAAGAGATTCAGCAATTCTGCACGTTGAATTATCACACAGAGTTTCCTCGATTCCACAAGATTGACGTGAATGGAGAAAACAAAATCGCCCTTTATGATTATCTTGAACATGCGAATGTGGATGATCCTGCGGCGGACGTGAGCATTGGCTGGAATTTTACCAAATTTTTGGTTGGCAAAGATGGTAAGGTTATTCGTCGTTTTGAGACAGATCAGAAAAAAGATGTGATAGAGCCAGCAATTATCGATGCTTTGAATTGAATTTTTTAAGTACACTAAATCAGCAAGTCCATTTGTGAACTTGCTGATATTTTTATTATAAATGTATTTATCCTTAAGAAAAACAAAACTGCCATTGGAAATCCAAATTCTATCATGTAAGCAAATGTTAGTCGTATTTTTTTATTATCTTTGCAATAAGAACTTATTTACAAATTTGGGAATCCGATGTTAATTCCCTCTTTACTAATACGGAAACGACACAATGACAAAGAGAACAATTTGGCTGGTAATATTGTTGTTTATCACCAATATATGCTCCTTTTCTGCAAACAAATTAGATTGGAGCGAAACAAAATATAAGGACATTGACGAATGGATTAAATTTGGAAAGAAACATCTCCGTCGCACATACAGAAACGGTGGTGTAGGTCCGTATGCGTTCGATTGTTCTGGTTTCACCATGTATATGTATAAAGAGTTGGGATATGCTCTGCCCCACTCGTCTAGCGCACAGTCTGACCATGGAGAGAAAATCAAAGCCACTCATGTAAAGCCTGGTGATTTGGTGTTTTACTCTGGTTCTAAAGGCAGTAAAATAGGTCATGTAGGAATTGTGATTGAGGTGACTGACGAAGATTTCTCGTTTATCCACGCGTCGCTCAAACAGGGAATCTGCATCGACAAATCCACGCATCCATACTATAAGTCTCGCTACAAGACAGCAAGACGAATCTATGATATGTCTTCAGGCAAATCAAAGAAAAGAGATGAAGAAGAGACGTTGCCAGAGCCAACTCCTCAGCCACAGGAGGAGGAACTTGAATTGCCGGGTCAGACTACTGATATAGACACTCCGTCAAACGACAACACAGTCGACAATAACAATTCCGTCGACAGCAATAAGCAAACTGTTCATCAAAAGAAGAAGAAAGAGAGTCGACGTGAGCGTCGCAAGAGAGAGAAGGCTGAAAAGCAACGCCTTGAGAAACAGCGTCTTGAAAAAGAAAAAGCAGATAGAAAAAAGCAGGAGAATGCTCGCAAGAACACTAATCAGAACACTAAAAAAGAGGTGGTGAAAGAGGACAAGAAAGATTCTCTAAAAAAAGAGGAGCAGCCTGTAGTAACAAAGAAGACTCACATCGTGGAAAAAGGAGAGACGATGTATAGAATATCAAAAATGGCAGGTCTGACTGTTGATGAACTAAAAGAGTTGAACGGTTTGACTTCCAACGATTTGAAGATCGGACAAGTGCTGATTATAGAAAAATGACAAAGTTTTTTTGTCCTCAAATTAAAATATGTATCTTTACGCCGAATCGTCTTCCTAAAAATAATCTAATATGAAAAAACACATTATTACTCTCTTTTTGTCTGTTATGGGTTGCACTTTGTCAGCTCAATCATTGGACAAATATGAGTCTGAATCGGTAAAAAATCAAGTAGTTTCAGAATGGAAGTCTAAGATGTCCAGTTTTTACGACGAGGCATATAAAGAGCATATCATCAGACGAGACGGATTGAGTTTGCCATTAGGATACATCATCAGAGGCAATGAACCGGTTGGAGGACGAAGTCTTTGGATATCCATGCATGGTGGAGGCAATGCTCCCAAAGAGACGAATGACGAGCAATGGATGAATCAGATATATCTATATGAACCCCAAGGAATATACGTAGCGCCAAGAGCACCATGGGATGATTGGGACATGTGGTTCAAAGCACCTATCGACTCATTGTTTCAGGATTTGATAACCATGATGATAGTGAAGGAGAATATAAATCCCGACAAAGTATATATTTTAGGTTATTCCGCAGGAGGTGATGGAGTGTGGCGATTAGCACCACGTCTTGCCGACCATTGGGCAGCGGCTTCCATGATGGCAGGTCATCCTGGCGACGTGGGGCTTCGTAATTTAGTCAATACTCCATTCTCCATTTGGGTCGGGGCTCTCGACTCTGCTTACGACAGAAATAAAGAGGTGAAGAAGAGAGGCGACGAAATGGATTCTTTGAGCACTACTGTTCCTGGAAAGTATATTCACCAGACAAATATCGTCGCAGGAAAAGGACATTGGATGGATCAAGCGGATACTGTAGCTATCAGTTGGATGAATCGCTTTACACGTGATCCGCATCCAAAACAGATAATATGGACACAAGAGGAATGTCTGCGAAAAGCATTCTACTGGGTATCTCTACCCTCTTCTGTCACTCCTGTCCGTGGCAACACCTTTGAGGCAAATATCGACGGCAATACCATCACAATCAACAAAATGGATTATGATGAAATCACAATATGGCTGGATGATGATATGTTAGACTTGTCGCAACCTGTCCCCATACAATACGAAGGCAGAACTTTGTTCAAGCAACAAGTTGCAAGGACTAAAGCCAGTATGG
>JAEEGL016303797.1_pt1 | contig 56853 bp, 47 predicted proteins | sample 9134231 | NCBI WGS metagenome assembly JAEEGL01 (sample SAMN16246548, study PRJNA631951) | gut metagenome | biome: gut microbiome; feature: rumen; material: fiber-attached | host: Bos | place: Iran: Karaj | collected 2018-10
AATATCTCTCGGAACCGTCTTCCAGGCATTTTCCAAGAGCATATATTCACTTATAATATCTGTGTGCAGACAGCTTGTCGTTCTTATTCCCGTAGCGTGGGCACTTGCTTACTTTACGCATAATGTCGGCTCGGTCTGGTTTTCCTTCCTGATTGCGGAAGGCGTATCCTGCACACTTTCGATATTTTTCTTCAGAGTTGTTTATAAGCAAGTTGTAGAGCCTATACCAAAAACGGGCTCTTAAGAAAGAAGGTAGAATAAATGAATGACAAAACCAAAAAGATCACCACAGCAGCAGCGCTTCTTGCAATCTGCATCGTAAGCCAGTTCTTCAAGAACTTCAGTGTTTACATCACGGGCCCCATCATCAACGCATGCCTTATCCTCGCCGTGGTTTATTGCGGACTGTTCTGGTCGGTTATCATCGCGATCCTTACACCGGTAACCGCATTCCTTATCACGGGGGCTCCCATCATGAAGGTTGTACCTGCGATCATGCCCCTTGTTATGGCGGGCAACGTTGTACTCGTTGTGGTCTTCTGGCTCTTCGTAAGAAAGAAGAAGGACATTATCAAGTTCATCGCAGGCGGTATCGTCGGAAGCGTAGCGAAGGGTGCGTTCATGGCACTCACCATTTCATACGGAGTTCTCGCAACAGTAACTCTTCCCGAAGCAATGCAGCCCATGCTTCCCAAGCTCCAGCTCACTTACTCCGTGACCCAGCTCTTCACCGCACTTATCGGAGTGGGTTACGCATTTGTGATCTGGGCGGCGCTTAAGAAAGCTAAGCCGGAATAAATATTGAATTACGGATAAGATAGGGGCTGCGTGTGCAGCCCCTATTATTCTTATGATATAATACAGGGAGACAGAAAGCGGAGATACTATCAAATAATCACGAAATGAAATCTATACTCATTACCGGCGCAAATTCATACATCGGCACGAGCTTTGAAAAATATGCATATGAGCACTATTCCGACAGATTGGCGGTAGATACTGTCGATATGATAGACGGCAGCTGGCGTAAGAAGGATTTCTCCGCTTACGATGTTGTATTTCATGTTGCCGGGATCGCACATGCCGATGTCGGAAATGTAACTGAAGAGATCAAGGCCAAATACTATGCGGTCAATACCGACCTTGCGATTGAAACAGCCGAGAAAGCTAAAGCAGAAGGCGTAAAGCAGTTTGTCTTCATGTCATCTGCAATCATCTATGGTGACTCCGCTCCTTACGGAACATCCAAGGTCATTACCAAAGACACGGAGCCTGCACCTGCAAACTTTTATGGTGACAGTAAATGGAAGGCTGATAAAGGCGTAAGAGCGCTTGCGGATGATAGCTTCACCATTACCGTTCTTCGTCCGCCCATGATCTACGGAAAAGGAAGTAAGGGCAATTATCCCACCCTTTCGAAAATGGCACGAAAGCTTCCTATTTTCCCCAATATAAAAAATGAACGCTCCATGCTTTATATAGAGAATCTATGTGAATTCCTCTGTCAGATAATGATACTTGGAAAAGAAGGCATCTATCACCCGCAGAACGCTCAGTACAGCAGCACAAGTGATATTGTCGGAATGATCGCTGAGACTGTTCATCATAAGATATTCATCAGCAGGATCTTCAATCCTGCCGTAAAAATTGCCGCATTAATACCCGGCAAGTCCCGTAATCTGGCTAATAAAGCATTCGGAAATCTCTCATACGATATGTCTATATCCGAATATGACTTTGATTACCGCGTAGCCGACCTAAAGACCTCCATTGAAAGGACCGAAAGTTGAGCAGATCAGAAAAACTCCACAACCCAATGGAAGGCAAGAAGGTTGTCTTCGTCGTTAACGAGAATGAAAAAGAAAACGCAGACGGAGTCCGTGGTCATCTTGAAGCTGTCGGCGACTCCGATCATAAACCGGGAATCTATGAGTGTTTCTTCAAGCGCACCATAGATATCCTATGCTCGTTTCTTGGCCTTATCATCCTGTCTCCCTTATTTCTTATCCTGATAATGGCAATCGAGATTGATGATCCGGGTCCGGTATTTTTCGCTCAGAACCGTGTGGGACGAAACAAGAGATTCTTCAAACTACATAAATTCAGATCGATGAAGATGTCCACGCCTCATGATGTGCCTACCCATATGCTGGAAAATCCCGAGCAGTATATAACAAGGGTTGGCAGGTTCCTCAGAAAGTCCAGCCTCGATGAATTGCCTCAGATAGCGGATATTTTCGTCGGAAATATGAGTATAATAGGTCCCAGGCCCGCGCTCTGGAATCAGGATCTTCTTACTGCGGAGCGCGATAAATACGGAGCCAATGACATTAAGCCCGGACTTACCGGATGGGCACAGATCAACGGGCGCGATGAACTTGAGATTCCCGTGAAGGCATCACTTGACGGTATCTATGCTGATAAACTCCGTAAAGGCGGCTTTAAGGCTTTTGCCTTTGATTGCAAATGCTTCTTCGGAACCTTTATTTCCGTTGCCAAAAGTGACGGCGTGGTAGAGGGCGGAACGGGAGCAATGGAGAATTCAAGAAAGTAAGAAACAAAAGAAATGCTCGGATTCCTTAAAAAGTGGTTTGGATTTTTGCCTAAAGCGATTCTTGCTTTGGCCATCCTGGTGGTGGCTGAATTTCTTATAGTCTTTCTATCTGCATTTATTCCCACTTCATTAATGACAGGTAATGTCCGCGAAAGTTATGAACTTCTTCAAAGCGAGGGAAACTGGACCTGCGTTAATGTGAATGATCCGACTTCCGAGATAGATAATTTCACCGATTCTACTCTGATACAGATAGCATATGGGAGCGACCCCGTTAACGGAAATGCAGATCCGCTCTGCCGCGCCATGAACAACGGGCACTTCTACTGCCATACACAGGGCTATGCCGCTGTGGAAGCGCTTGGCATGGCGCTTAACGGACAATTTGATGAGATGAGCGAGGAGTCCTATGCAAGGTATTGGATAGGCGGAGTGGCTGCAATAAGAGTGTTTCTCTGCTTCATGTCATATAAGCAGATCAGGATTTTTCTTGGGATCATCTGCACGGTTCTGACTATTGCGGCTATTGCTCTTATTCTGCGAAAAAGAGAACCTGCACTGATTCTTCCCTTACTTCTTACGATCATATTCATAAATCCGACAGTGCTGTTCAATTCAATGCAGCTGAGCATTGTGTATATTATCTTTACCGTATTTCTGATCCTGTATCTGATCTCCGAAAAGAAGATCGGTGCATCTCAAAATGAAAAGCTGCAAGGTACGGTTATCTTCTTTGTTCTGCTTGGCGCTGTGACAAGCTTCCTTGATTTCCTGACATATCCGCTTGTTACACTTGGTCTCATCCTGCTCACATATCTGTGGATGCACAGGGAAGAAAATCCCGGGGCCTGTTTTGATAAGATGATAGGACTCGGTGCATATTGGTGCTTCGGATATTTCGGAAACTGGGCTTCAAAATGGATCCTGGGAAGTATTTCTCTCAGAAGAAACCTTATCCTTGAGGGACTCAGAAAAGCAAAACTCAGAGCATCACTGAGCAGCGGAGCGGTGGATTACGGCATTCCGGATGTTTTTGTCAGAAATTATAAATTCCTGTTACAGACCAAGTTCCTGATATGCTTTGCCATAACGCTCGCGTTGGTAATGCTTATCAGATTTATTGGCAGAAGAACGGCAGGGGAAGCAGCTGCTTCTACCAAGGGCAGTATCCTTGCTATTGCAACGGTAACATTTTTATTCCCTGTGACATGGTATATTATCCTTTCGAATCATTCCTGGGAGCATAACTGGTTCACGTACAGGGAACTTAGCATAACCGTGTTCGGGACAATGCTGATGATCGAGGGATTGATCTGCAAAATTATCAATAAACCTGGAAGAGCGGATGAGCACTAAGAATAAAAACACAAAATTATATACCGGATTATTGATTGCTTTCTATTCCTTTTATTCGATTATTATTGCTTTGATAATCGTTATTTCCGTTCTTCATCCTCAGAATAATCTGACATCTCCTCAGCTGATCATGGGTGTGCCGTCAGCCACCGCAGTTTTCTTGGTGTGTGCCTTTTTGTGGAATTCATTTTCACGGAAAATATCGGAGAAAACACACAGAATTCTTAAAATTGCACTTTTGATCATGCTGGGTCTTTTGTTATTTATCGTTTCTTTCAATAGAAGCACGTTTTATAATACTTTCCCTGATTACAGCTACCTGTATAACGGAGCTCTGGATATGGCTGATACCGGAACTCTGCGGTATCCGAAATATTTCCTTAACTTCCCCAACAATACCCGTCCGATGCTCTTTCTAAGCGTGATCTTCAGGCTCAGTCATAAGGCGGGTATCAGTGAATTCTATCCCGTTCTTATTATCAGTATTGTTACGGTACTTGCGTCTGTGTGGGCCGCAATGGATATGCTTTCGGATGACACCGAGGGTAAATGGACGGTCCCTGCGATTATCTTCATTATGATCTATCTGCCCCTGTATGTTTTGACACCGGCATTTTACACCGATACTCTGAGTTTCGGAACCGGAGTTATAGCACTGGCACTATGCAGAAGAGCGATCGCAAGCGATAAGAGAAAAGGATTATATTCGTTCTTTGCTGCATTTATTACCGTGTATGGGATCATGTGTAAAGTCACGGCACTTATCCCTCTTGTCGCCGGACTGATCGTGATCCTGCTAAAGAAGGAATATGGCAAGTTAAGGAAATTGCTTCCGTGTGCGGTGTTTACCGTCCTGTTTCTTGTTGCCATGAATATATGTATGAACCGGAATCCGATTTACAGACAATCCAAAGAAGTCGGAAATCCGGTGATCAGCTGGATCGCGCTCGGTTCAACCGGAGATGGCGGATATTACCAGGGAATGGACTTCTACCTTGCAATATATGATATGGACAGTAAGGCTGAAAAGACCGAGGCATCCCTGAATTATATTTCGGAACATAAGTCTGAATTGTTTTCCGCGGAACATATTACCGGAAAGATCTCATATAATTTTGCAACCGGAAACATGACCTGTAATGAATTTCTGTGGAATGACAGCGACGGTACGCTTTTGTGGGAACTAATGGCCTCATGGGGAAAGTATTATTGGCGGACTTCGCAGTTATGCTTTATATATATCTTCATATGTTATATGGTGATATTGATTGGCGGTGTGATCTGTTTTGCTGATTTGGTCAAAGGAAAACCAATTCCGGTCATAAAACTGCTGGCAGATATATCCCTGTTCGGAATAATACTGTTTCTGATGATCTGGGAAGCAAAGGGCCGGCAGATATATAATCAGTTTCCTATGCTGATAGCCAATCTGTTTGTCAGCGCCGATATCATAATGAAGAAATTGACGAATGCCAAAAAAAGGAAATCGAAATAACGGATGATTAACAGGATATGTGATTATCTGAAAAAGAATATTAAGCTTCTCGTCTACACCGCTTGCGGTATAGGACTGTGCTGGATAGACCTGTGGAGGGGAATCGGAAACGGAGCTCAGTGGGCTCTGGCGGTTAACTGTACCGGTTTTTGCATATTTCCTATGATCGTTCTCAGGCTTGATTGGAGGATGCTTCTTCCGGGCTCAAAAGCAAATGAAAAGTGGCAGCAGGCGTACAGGATCATTTCATACATCTGGATCGTGCTTTCTCTTATCCTTGCTTATCCTGGTTTCAAACATTTTGCTCCGGGTACGGATTATGATGCTCAGATCATAACTGCGATCATAAATGTGATTCTGTATGGCATAGTCCTTATCAGGATGTATTTCTATCTGTTTTATGAAAGAGATAATAACGCCAAAGTTACATTCATATTTTTTATCTGGCTTGCTTTTATTGTTCTTGCTATTGCGTCCGTGAATAAATCGGTATGGCCTTTATGGTTCCTTGTAATGTTCGGTTCATTTTATCTTGCGCCTCTTAAAGATGGTGAAATGCGGGAGATAATCGAAGGACTCGTTAACGGAATCATCATAGGCTTCTTCTGGATACAGTCCAGGGCTTTTCTCTACAGACCTTATGACAAAGATTACAGATATTACGGTCATTACACCAATCCCAACGTAAATGCCATGTTCTATTTGTTTTCGTATGTGGCATGGCTTACCAAGCTGTGGATTTACCGCATCGAAAATAAGACCAAGAGATATATCTTTACATTCTTCATGGCATCATCCATGTGGGTATTCGTATTCTTTACCGGCAGCAGGAGTGCGTGGATCGGATTTGCAGGTGCAACATTTATCTATCTGCTTGCGGAAACACTTATGGTTGACAGGAAAAAACTTGCAACTTTTTTCGGAAAAGGAATCCTTATTCTTGTTCTTGCGGCGGTGGCCTTTCTTCCGGTTTATGCATGCATGAGATACATTCCGCCTCTGAGACATCATCCCATTTGGTATCAGGCTGAATACTCTGAAAAACGGGTTATGTCCTGGGATCCTATTAACTCCGAAAAATACTATGAGCTTGACGAGATACTTCCGCAGATGCTGGGAAGATTGAATTTTGTTGGAGGGGAGTCTGAGGAGACGGCTGAAGCTTTGGAAGAGGCTGTTCCTGAAATGGCTATATCTGAAACCGTTACCGAAACAGAAGATTCTTCTGTTACAGAACCTGCGGTAATCTATCCGGGATGTGACAGAGATCATCCGATATATGATGAACTGGATTACAGCAGCAGCTTCCTAAAGCGTGTGTTGAAGATCAGATATTATATATATTCATATGCCGTCAGTAATTCCGGCCTATTCGGAAATGAAAAATTCGATACGGTATGGATCTCGGATTCATTCGAGCTTTACCATGCACATAATACAGCCATCATGATGCTGTATTGGTTCGGATGGTTATCCGGGTTGTCTTTCGCGGCTCTTTTACTTGGAATACCGGCATTCGGAATATATTGCCTTTTTGTCAAAAAGAATACGAAGCCCGAAAACACTGAATTTCTCGGAATGTTGTTTGCAAGCATTGCAGGGGTATCTTATCTTCTGATAGGTCTATCCGAGTGCGTTGCCTTCCCCGGTGAAATGGGACTTACATTGTTTATGATCACACTTTTGCCTATGGTAAAAAGGTTGCAATAACAAGCGATATTCTAATCCCTTGTTTTCTTTAATTTATCCCTGTTTTATGGTATAATTCATCTGTTTGGTATGGCTTGAAAAATCTGTATTTTTCGGAGAATTTTTAAGATAATGTCATCAGGTGATAAGAAGAAAATCGATCATTGGAAAGTAATAGCTTTGTATCTTGTCATTTATGACATTTTTGTAGTTAATGCGTCGTACCTTCTGGCCCTTTGGCTCAGATTTGATACGAAGTTTTCTCTTATTCCGGAAACTTATCTGTATTCATTCCTGAAATTCACCCCATTCTATACCGTTCTGTGCCTTATCATTTTTTGGAGGCTCAGACTCTATAACAGCATCTGGCGTTTTGCAAGCTACGATGAACTCTTAAGATGCATTCTGGCATCCATCATCACTTCCCTTATTCAGATCATAGGCATTACTGCGTTCATTCAGAGAATGCCTATTACATATTACTTCATCGGAACTGTTCTTCAGTTCGGATTTATCGTTGGCATCAGATTCTCATACAGATTCGTTCTTCTTCTCAGAGGACGAAATCTTAAGAGTGATGTCCCGGGAGTTAACTGTATGCTCATCGGTGCCGGAAACGCCGGACAGATGATCCTCAGGGAGATCAGAAACTCTCAGGAGATCCATGAGAAGGTATGCTGCATTATTGATGATAACCCGAATAAATGGAACCGATTCGTCGAGGGAATCCCGGTTGTGGGCGGAAGAGATGACATCCTTGCCAATGTGGAAAAGTATGAGATCAGGAAGATCTATATCGCGATCCCTACGGCAACTGCGGAAAACAGAAGAGATATCCTGAATATCTGTAAAGAGACCGATTGCGAGCTTAAGAACCTCCCCGGAATGTATCAGCTTGCAAGCGGTGAAGTATCCATCAAGGATATGAGGGATGTTGCCATTGAGGATCTCCTCGGAAGAGAACAGGTTAAGCTTGACCTTGAACCTGTTTTTGAATTCCTTCACGGCAAGACCGTTCTTGTAACCGGTGGCGGTGGTTCAATCGGCAGTGAGCTTTGCAGACAGATAGCGAGCCACGAACCCGGAAAACTTATCATCTTCGATATCTATGAGAATAATGCATACGATATCCAGAATGAACTGAAGAAAAAATACCCTGCGCTTGATCTTGAAGTTCTCATCGGTTCCGTGAGAGACAGCGGAAGGCTTCAGGCAGTGTTCTCCAAGTACAAGCCTAACGTGGTATATCATGCCGCAGCTCATAAGCATGTTCCTCTTATGGAAGACAGCCCCTGCGAGGCTATCAAGAATAATGCCATAGGCACATATAAGACTGCATATGCTGCTATGAGAAACGGCTGTGAGAGATTCATCCTCATCAGTACCGATAAGGCTGTTAATCCCACGAATGTCATGGGAGCAAGCAAGCGCCTGTGCGAAATGGTCATCCAGACATTCGACTATATGATCAAGAATCACAAGGAATCCGATCTCATAAAACTCTCCGCCCATATGGGAGCTGAGACTGAAACTGATCCGGATAAGCAATTCAAAGCAAATACGCAGTATGTTGCGGTACGCTTTGGTAATGTCCTCGGAAGTAACGGATCCGTTGTTCCTCTTTTCAGAAAACAGATAGCGGCAGGCGGTCCCGTAACGGTCACCCATCCCGATATAGTCAGATACTTCATGACTATACCTGAAGCTGTAAGCCTTGTTCTTCAGGCAGGCGTGATGGGCGAAGGATCGGAGATATTCGTTCTTGATATGGGGTCTCCCGTTAAGATCGATACTCTGGCGAGAAACCTTATCAAGCTCAGCGGTTTTAAGCCTGATGTTGATATCAAGATTGAATACACCGGACTCAGACCCGGTGAAAAACTCTATGAAGAGAAGCTGATGGCGGAGGAGGGGCTCAGAACTACATCCAACCATTTGATACACATTGGTATGCCCATAGCGTTCGATAATGATGAATTCCTGAACGATATGCAGGAACTGTTGAACGTAAGTTACAGCGAAAATGACGAAGCTGTAATCGATACAGTCAAAAGGATGGTTACCACTTATCATCCAAATGAACCGGATAGAGGCACAGCTTCATGAAGAAGTTATTGCTGATCAATTCTGTATGCGGTCAGGGGAGCACAGGTAAAATCTGTGTTCAGCTGGCTAAGGAATACGAACAGAATGGGTATGAAGTTAAGATAGCATACGGCAGATACAGTAAGCCTGCTTCAGGCACGGAAAAGTATGCCGTCAGGATAGGCAGCAAGCTCGATGTATATACCCATGTGCTTTGTTCCAGACTGTTTGATAGGCACGGGCTCGGCTCCAAAACCGCAACGAAAGGATTCCTGAAATGGGCCGATGAATATGATCCTGATATTCTTTGGCTTCATAACATTCACGATTACTACATCAATTACGAATTACTGTTTGACTGGATCAAGATAAGGCAACAGTCACAGAAGGCACAAAATAAAAGCGTAATGGAAGTCAAATGGACACTCCATGATTGCTGGTCATTTACAGGACATTGCACTCACTTCGTATATGCTAAATGTGATAAGTGGAAGGCAGGGTGCGATAATTGCCCGCAAAAGAAAGAATATCCGGCCTGCATGTGGCTTGATAATTCTTTGGATAATTACTCAAGAAAAAAGAAGGCATTTACCGATGTAGAGAACCTGACTATCATCACTCCTTCCCACTGGCTTGAGGGTCTGGTGAAAGAAAGCTTTCTCGGGGATTATCCTACAGAAGTCAGATACAACACCATAGATAAAACGATATTTAAACTGACACCATCCGAATTCAGGAGCACACATCATATACGCGATGATCAGGTAATGGTACTAGGCGTTGCAAGCATATGGAGTACCAGAAAAGGGCTGGATGATTTTATAAAACTATCGAATATGCTGGCCGAAGATGAAGATGACAGATATCGTCTTGTACTTGTCGGATTGTCGACTGAACAGGCTATGGCTGTTCATGCCGGTGTGCTGTGCATTCCGAAAACCGGAAATGCGATGGAATTAGCTAAGATTTACTCGGCTGCTGATGTATTTGTAAATCTCACATATGAAGATACATTCCCTACGGTAAATCTTGAGGCGGAAAGTTGTGGGACAAGGGTCATCACATATGATACCGGGGGATGCGGTGAAACTATCACAAGAGAAGATTCTATGGTTGTTCCTACTGGAGACTTAGATCAGGTGTACAAAGTGATCACAGAGAATAAATGAAAAACGGAAAGATAAAAGTATTTGCATTATTCAGAAATAATGTTTCATACATAGATCCATTACTTGAGAAATTTAATGAGAACGGTCTGATTGACTTGAAAGTTGCTTTCAGCGTTAATAAACCTTCAGATAAGTCGCACCTTGAAATGATTGATTATGTATTTTTAAGCGGTGCTGATAGAAAGGAATTTTTCGAATCGGGCGATTACAGAATCCGTCAAAATGATGTGGTAAATGTTATCAGTGAGTTTTCTCCCGATGTAATGCTTATAGCAACCAGTTATTATTCTCCCACAACATGGATAGCACTTAGGTATGCAAAAAAACATAACATTCCTGTTGTTACGAGAATGACTGTGGAAAGTAGCCGGAAACGTAAGTGGTATGTAAAACTGCTTAAGGGGATAATAGTTTCATCGTACTGCAAAAGAGTAAATGCCGGTGTCTATGAATGCAATAATCAAAAGAATTATATGATGCATTATGGCATCCCAGAAAAGAAATTATTCTTTGCACCTTGTTCAGTGGACAATGATTATTTCTACGGTTTGAAAAACAGCTTGGACAGAGATCCGGTGAGGAGAAGTGTTGGTGCAGAAGATGATTGCTGCGTTATTGCTTTTACCGGACAACTGATCGACAGAAAGCGTCCAATGGATATTCTTGAATCGGGAAACGCACTTTTGAAGGAAGGTAATAGGATAAAGATAGTCTTCATGGGAGACGGAAATCTTCGGGAGAAGATGGAAAGCTATATTGATGATCATGAAATGAAGGATTCTGTGATTCTCACAGGAAAACTTGATCAAAAGAAAATGTCAGAATATCTGACAGCCTCGGATGTATATGTATTGCCTTCCGAAAACGATGCTTCTCCGAAAGCTTTAAATGAGGCAATGAATTTTGAACTTCCCATTGTGATCACGGACGGGATAGAAACTGCATCTGAAATGTGCCGTGAGGGTGAGAACGGATATGTAGTGCATGTTGGGGATATAGATGCCATTACGGACAGTCTGAGAAAGATCATTAACGCCGGCCCTGCCAAAATGGGTGCGGTCAGCAGACGGATCGTCAGTGAATATAGTTATGAAAGGGTAGTAAATTCCTGGATCGAGGCGATTCAAAGTTGCTTATGAAAGACATTAGCAGTTGTGTTCGGGTAAATAGAATATCGCCTGAAAAAGAACATTGTTTTTTTGGGTATTATGATATGTCTCCTGAGAGTCCTGACGGGAAGAGAGTGTTGATCAATAAGTCGCAATTTAACGATCATATGCCCTCGAAGGATGACACCTTAGAGTTGGGATACGTTGAGAAGGATAATGGGAATTATCATAAGATAGGAAGTACTGCCGCCTGGAATTTCCAAGAGGGATGCAGGCTCCAATGGATGGATAACAGCAAAGTTGTTTTTAATATCCGTGATGGAGCTAAGTATAAAGCGGCATTGTATGATATTGATCTCGAAAAAGAAGTACGTGTTTATGAACTGCCGGTTTACTCGTTGAGTTCCGATGGGGCAAATGCACTTTCCTATAATTTCAATAGAAACAGGTACTGTTATGCTCACGATAAGGACGATGAGCTGACTGATTATAAAAACGATGGCATTTATCTGATCGATATGCTGACGGGTGAATGCAAACTGATCATATCGTTACAAAAACTTGCGGAAGAAAACAATGCCCTTGAATATGATAATTGGGTTGAACATACCGTTTTCAGCCCCGACGGACAGCATTTTTTCTTTCACCACAGGTGGAACGATGGTAACGGTGCTATGCAAACGAACTTCTATGTGAGCGATCTGAACGGGAATCTGGTTAAGCTGATCTCAAAAGGTTTTTGTTCCCATGCCGGCTGGAAAGATAATACAACCATAACAGCCTGGGGGAGGATACCTCGGGGAATTAATAAAGCTCAGTCCGTTCAGTCTCCGCTTTTTAGAAAGATGCTCAGAATTGCCGTGAAAATATACCATGCTCTTGTAAAAAGCGATAAGGCTCGACAAAAAGTAACCAATGATTCATATGTTTTCTTCAATGCGATAACAGGAGAAAACAACAAATTGGAAAACCCGGATTTTGTGAGTGATGGACACTGTACCTGGAATGATTTGGGAAATCTGATGCTTACCGATACGTATCCAACCTCGGAAAACAAACGTAAATTGATGATCTATTCCGAAGATGAGAAAGAGACATATCTGCTGGGAGAATTCTACTCTTATCCGGAAATATGGGATAAGGAAAAATATGCTCTCGCAGGGATCAGATGCGACCTTCATCCAAAGTGGTCATATGATCACAAGACCATATATATAGATTCGACTCATGATGGATATCGGGGATTGTACAGCGTGACGATTGAAAAAGATGGACTTGCATTATGATAAAGATACTGTTTGTAGGAGATAGCTGGTCACCGCAATATGTTAAGGCGTTTTACGAGTCAGCCTGTTCAATGGATGATGTCGAAGCTGATATCTTTGATAATCGTGAGTATTGGGAAAATTCATCTTTGATTTTCCGCTTGGAGAAGCATTTTCGTAAAGGTGTATTTTTATCGTCAGTAAATAAACGCCTGATCTCACAGTGCAGGGATGATCATTATGATCTGGTCTTTTTATATGGCGCGTCATTGATCTATCCGTCAACTGTAAAGCAGATAAAAAAACTTGGTACTAAGGTTTTTATTTACTGCAATGATTGCCCTTTTTCAAAATGGTATAAACCGTATGTGTGGGCAAATCTGCGAAGATCATTGAAATATGCTGATATGGTTTATTCATACAGGCAGTCGGATATTGACGATTACGAAAAAAACGGTGCCAAGACCGTAAAGATGCTCCGCTCATATTATATGAAGAGCCGTAATTACTATATTCCTGACGAGTCAATTGACTTGAATGTGCCTTCGGTTGTTTATATAGGACATTATGAGGATGATGGCAGAGCTGATTATATCAAGGCGCTTTTGGACGAGGGTATTGAAGTTGGGGCTAATTATGCATGGCCCAATCTGGGATGGAATACTGAACGTTTGATCCGATTCGACAAGCAGACTTCAATGGGCAGGTATAATGAATTGCTCAACAAAGCCAAGATAGCAATAGTGTTTTTATCGAGCATAAATAATGATACTTACACCAGAAGATGCTTTGAAATTCCTGCTGTAAAAACTCTTATGATCGCACCGTATACTTCGGATATAGCATCGATGTATGATGAGGGAAAAGAAGCAGTTTTATTCCGCAACAAAGAGGAATTTGTAGAAAAAATAAAATATTACCTTTCTCATGAAGATGAGAGATCGTTGATTTGTGATGCGGGATATGATCGCCTTGTAAAAAATGGAAATGAAGTTGGCGACAGGGTGAGAGAAATATTAAATGATCTATTTTCATTGCGAGATAGAACGAATGATTTAGGAGATGATAACTAAAATGGATTATAGGAATGTGATACAAGAAAACGAATCTCAAGTAAGATCTTACTCCAGACACTTTCCCAAAGTATTTTCTACTGCGAAAGGTTCATTGATCTACGATGAAGAGGGAAATAGATATATAGATTTTTTAGCCGGTGCAGGAACACTTAATTATGGTCATAACAATGATTATATAAAAAGTGCATTGATCGATTATATCAGTGGAGACAACATTATGCATGCTTTGGATATGTTTACCATAGCCAAAGCTGAATTTATAAATACTTTTTCAAATAAGATATTATCTCCGAGAAATCTGGAATATAAGATAATGTTTTGCGGTTCTACCGGAACCAATGCGGTTGAAGCCGCTTTAAAACTGGCCAGAAAGAATACCGGCAGACGAAATGTGATATCGTTTCATGGCGCATTTCATGGCATGACTTTGGGGAGCCTTGCTGTGACAACAGATAAGACTAGCAGAGAAGGTGCCGGAATTGAAATGGGCAATGTATTATTCCTGCCTTACTGTTCGGATGGACATTATAAGATGGACGGATTGGATTACTTGGAAGATATGCTTCAGGATGATCATTCGGGCATAGAAAAACCTGCGGCAGTAATTGTTGAAACTGTTCAGGCTGAAGGTGGAATTAATGTTGCAACGATCGAATGGCTTCAGCGGCTTGAAAAAATCTGTCACGAAAACGATCTGATATTGATATGTGACGATATACAGGTTGGATGTTCCAGAACGGGTACTTTTTTCTCTTTTGAAAGAGCAGGTATTAAACCTGATATGGTTGTGCTTAGCAAATCTATAAGCGGGTATGGACTGCCCATGTCATTATTGTTAATAAAAAAGCAATTTGACATATGGAAACCGGCTGAGCACAATGGGACATTCCGAGGGAACCAATTAGCTTTTGTTGCTGCAAAAAAAGCAATAGACTTTAATGTGGAGAATGACCTGAATGACGAAGTCAAGAGGAAAGCAGGGATTGTTGACCGGTTTGTTAAGGAACATATATGCTGCATAAATGACAGGATAACCCATAGGGGATTAGGCTTGATCTGGGGAATTGATCTTTCGAAGATAGATGGAATTAATTCCGAAATGATAGCTGATAAATGCTTTGAAAATGGTTTGATCATAGAAAGAGCGGGAAGGCAGGACTCTGTTCTTAAAATTTTACCTCCTCTCGTGATCGAGGATGAAGTATTGATAGAGGGATTGGGCATCATAAAGAAATCCATAGAGGAGTGTATCAAGTGAAAAATGTAACTCCCAAAAGAGTGATACAGAGATCTGTTATTGCAATAGGCAGAACACCGATCTTAAGAACGGTTTTTCCTGACAAGTTATATCTGAGTGCGCTTTATTCTTATGTATTGGGAAGGAAGTTAAATTGGAAAGCGCCTCGAAGATATACTGAGAAAATGCAATATTTGAAAATATATGATCATAACAATATCTACACTGTTATGGCAGATAAATATAGGGTTAAGGACTATGTAACCAAAGAAATAGGTGAGCAATATGTGATCCCGTTAATTGACAAGTGGGATAGAACTGAGGATATTGATTTCAAAAAACTGCCGGATAGATTTGTTCTTAAATGTAATCATGATGGCGGCGTCATTATAGTAAAAGATAAATCAAAACTGAATTATGAGGATACACGCAGCAAACTTGATAAAAGATTAAAAAGAAAATTTTATTACAACGGCAGAGAGTGGTCATACAAAAATATTAAACCATGCATTATCTGCGAAGAGTATTTGGAAGATAACAGTGGCGAATTAAGTGACTATAAGGTGATGTGCTTTGACGGCAAAGCACGACTTATACAAGTTCATAAAGGACGTTTTTCAACGCACACACAGGATTTTTATGATCCGGGATGGAATAAATTGAACTTATATCAGGGGGATATTGAACCATCAAAAGAATTATTGCCAAGACCGTCTTTCTTGGATGAAATGATCAACTTGTCAGAAAAACTGGCGGTCGGCATACCGCATGTCCGCGTAGACTGGTATGACTATAATGGCAAATTGCTGTTTGGAGAATTTACATTTTACGATTCTGCAGGATTTGATGATTTTATCCCTGATGAGTGGAATGAGATCATAGGTGATTGGATAGACCTGTCCAAAGTGAAACGAGACTGAGTATGTCAACGAAAATACTTATTGGGGCTGACATTGTTCCCACACAAAGCAATATGGATCTATTTTGCTCGGGCAATATCGATGAATTGCTTGGAAGTGATCTCAAGAATTATCTGAACGAAGCGGATTATATTATTCTGAATTTGGAAGCTCCATATATTGATGATGATCATCCGATCGTAAAGGCCGGAGCCAATATGAGAGCACCCAGAAAAGCGTTTGAAGGTGTTAAAAAGATCAATCCATATTTCTTCGGCCTGGCAAATAATCATATCCTTGATCATGGCCAAGAGGGACTGTTCAGTACAATGCAGCTCCTTGAAGAAAATGGAATAGCCTATGCGGGAGCCGGAAAAAATCTGGATGAAGCATCGAAACCCTATATTGCAAATGTGAATGGTTTGAAAGTGGGCATATATGCCTGCGCTGAGCATGAGTATTCTATAGCTCAAGATGATAAAGCCGGGGCCAACCCATATGATCCGTTATATAGTTTCGATCATGTACGAGAACTTAGAAAACAGTGTGATTATGTGATTGTTCTTTATCACGGTGGAAAAGAGTATTACAGGTATCCTACACCAATGCTGCAAAAGGTGTTCCGTAAATTTGCTGAGGTTGGTGCGGATCTGGTAGTGGCACAGCATACCCATTGTATTGGGTGCTATGAAAAATATATGGACAGTACACTGGTGTATGGTCAGGGAAATTTTCTGTTTGATGATGGAGACAGGGAAGAGGAAAAAACTTCTTATCTATTGGATGTCACATTTTCCAATAGAAAAACTGATGTGCAATTTATTCCCCTTGTTAAATACTCAAATGCTGTTCGTATAGCAACAGGTGATATGAAAAGAATGATTGATTTAGATTTTGAACAGCGTACAGAGGAGATAAAGGGACATGGATTTATAAATTCTATGTTTAGACAGTTATCATTGTCTCAGCGCAGGACTTATCTTTTGGGAATTGCCGGTGGCTTTTCAAGGACTTTGCCAATGAGAGTGGTGTGTAAAATGCTTGGAGATAAGATGACAGATTGTTTTTATGCGGATAGAAAAGGACTTCCTGCGGATGATTTTATCAAATGTGAAACCCACAGAGAGATACTTTTAGATATATTGAATGCTATTGCAAAAAAAAATGGTGATTGTAATAAATAAGAATTGAGATATGAAGGTTAAGTCAATAGTAAAAAAGGTAGTATTAAATATTCCTGGTGCGTGGAATGCAAGGCTCTATTTGAGCGCATATAGAGCTCCGCTTTCCGTGATCATCAAGAGTAAACATGGCATAAAAAAATATAAGAATAAATATAAAGGCAAGCGTTGCTTCATTATCGGAAATGGTCCCAGTTTAAAAGCAGAGGATCTAGACAAACTTGTCAATGAATATAGTTTTGCCGCTAATAAAATCTACTGTATATATCCGCAAACCAAATGGAGACCCACGTTTTATTGTGCGCAAGATGAAAATTTTCTTAGAGATATAAGCGGTGATGAAATTGATCTGGCTACGAACGGATGCAATGCATCTATTTTTCGATTACACAGTTATCATAAAATCAAAAATAAAATTCCCAAAATTCATAATTTACTTTTTGTCCCGATTACGGCAGCTAAAAAGAAAAATAGGCTGGGTTTCGAGAAGAATGCTGAAAAGACATTGTATGATGGCTCGACTGTTACATATATGTCAATGCAATTAGCAACTTATATGGGATTTAGCGAAATCTATCTATTGGGTATGGATCATAGCTTCCCATATATATGGACAAAAGATGGAGAACTAAAAGTAAATGACCTTTCAATCGCTTCACATTTTTATGATGGTGCACAAAATAATATTGGTGAAAATGCATGGAAATGTAGAAGCCATAATGTAGAGACAACTGATGCATATATGACTGCATATGAAAACTGCCAAAAGATTGGATGCAAAATATATAATGCTTCCAGAGGCGGGGCTTTGGAAGTGTTCCCGAGAGTTGATTTTGATAGCCTGGATATAGAATAGACTAAAATGCTGATGAGAGAGTGTATATGGTATTAAACCCAAACGAAAATAATATACCGAGAGGGTTGATAGTTCATGGTGACGTGCACATAGGAACCGCTTGGGGAGGCTCGGCACTTAATGGTTCTATGGATTGGGAATGTCCGGTTTCTATTGGATGTGGTTACTATGATATTGGTCACCTGGGGTGCGGGACATTTATAAATATTGGGAAAGTTCAAGATGCAAGTACTGCATGTTATATTGATGCTTGCTGCGTTGGCAGATTCTGCTCCATTGCTTCAAATGTTAGAATTGGTTTTCCTGAACATAGTTTATCATTTATTTCAGCTCATCCAATGTTCAGATATGCAAAAAACAGTGATTGGCTAGATGAATGGTTTCCTAAGATGCAAGATGAATGGGAAGAGGATATTCAAAGGGAGAATTTATTGTCATATAGCAATAAGAGGAAATTGGCTTCAATAGGAAATGATGTTTGGATTGGATATGGAGTTAGGGTGTTAAATGGAGTGTCTATAGGAGATGGGGCAGTCATTGGAATGGGGGCTGTTGTGACAAAAGACGTAGAACCATATACAGTTGTTGGAGGGAATCCTGCAAAAATCATAAAGAAAAGGTTTGATGACAAAATAATTAACAGACTCATGAATATCAAATGGTGGGATTATGGCCCTGCAATATTGCATGGATTAAAAATATATGATCCGGTAGAATGCATTGATGCGCTTGAAGCGCGCATTGCGGATGCAAGACCGCTTTTGACTGATTCCGTTAGGATCGATACTATTAATAATCAAATATTTTACGTGCAGAATCAATGATGGAGGAAAAATGAAAGTAGTATGCTTGCTCCCTATAAAATTGAATAATCAGAGGGTTCCTGGAAAAAATATAAAAAAATTTTCTGATGGAACTCCATTGATGAAGTTAATACAAAGAACTTGCCTTGAGAGCAAACTTATTAACGAAATATATGTTTACTGCAGCAACCCTGATGTTCAAGAATATTTAGAGGAGGGCGTTAAATTCTTACAAAGACCCGAGTATTTAGATGGTGATAATGCGAATAGCAATGATATTATTCGTGAGTTTATTAAACAGGTAGATGCAGATGTGTATGTAGAAACACATGCTACCGGTCCGTTCACAAGAAGCACTAGTATAGATGCTTGCGTGGAAGCTGTAAGTACCGGGGAATATGATTCGGCATTTCTTGCCAGAAGAATACAGGAATTTTTATGGCAGGATGGATCTGCTATGAATTTTGATATTCAAAACTTTCCAAGAACCCAAGATCTGAAACCTATATATTGTGAGGCGCCAGGTGCATATGTTTTTACTAAAAAAACATTTGAAAAATATCAAAGGAGAGTTGGCGTAAAACCATTTATCTACGAAATATCGGAAATAGAAGCTAGAGATATTGATTATCCCGTGGATTTTGAAATAGCCGATGCGATATATATGAACATCATCAGAAAGGGACTGTAGAAGATATTTATTTCAAACGGAAACTCATATACTAAACGAGGATATATGAATTATGAATCATGTGAAGATTCTGGATTGTACATTAAGAGATGGGGCATATTTAGTTGATAAGAGGTTCGGAAATGAGGCTATCGAAGGGATTATCGAAGGCCTTGTCAAGGCGAGCGTTGATTATATAGAAATAGGTTTCTTGCAAAATGAAGGATTTGGGGAAGGGAAGACGGTTTATAGGAATTCAAAGGATGCAAGTCGATTTGTTCCTAAAAATAAAAATGGATGTGAGTTTGCAGTTTTAGCTGATTATAGCAGATACTCCATTGATAAACTTGATATTCATACTGACGATGGAATTGACATTGTTAGAGAATGCTTCTTTAAAAATGAAAGATTTGGCGCAATAGAAGCCTGCCGTGTAATAAAAGAAAAGGGATATAAACTTTTTGTCCAACCGGTAGATATACTGGGATATACAGATAGGGAATTGATTGATTTCATTGACGCAGTTAATGAAATTGAGCCGTATTGTTTTTCTATTGTTGATACTTTTGGGTCAATGTACCAGGAGGATTTGCATAGAGTATTTGAACTGATTAATCATAATCTGGTATCTACATGTCGCATTGGCTTTCATTCACATAATAACTTGCAACTTTCAAGCGCATTATCTCAGGAATTTGTAAGAATGACTGTTGGCAAACGTAATATCGTTGTTGATAGTACTCTTTCAGGAATGGGACGTGGTGCGGGTAATACACCTACAGAATTGATTGTTCAGTATCTTGTATCTAAACATGGTTCAAAATATGATGTTGATGAGATTTTGGACTTAATCGATACATTTATGGGAAATATTAGATCCAGGTGTTCGTGGGGATACACTACGGAACTATTTGTTGCCGGATCCTATAGTGCTCATGTTAATAACGTTTCTTATCTGTCAAGTAAAAATAGTCTTAGTTCAAAGGATATACGGTTTATACTGAATAAGGTAGGCTCGGAAGATAGGAAGAGATATGATTACGATCTCCTGGAGAAAACATATGTAGAATATGTTGGTTCTAAAGTGGATGATAGTGCTAGTAAAAATGATTTAAAAAATTGTATTTCTAATAGAAAAGTTCTGGTGTTAGTTCCCGGGGCATCTTTAACTGCTGAACACGATTTGATAATGGAATTTATAAATCGGGAACATCCCTTGATTATTTCAGTGAGTTTTGTTCCTAAAAACATTGAATCTGATTTTGTCTATATTAGCAATATGAGACGATATCAACAATGGAAAAACACTCAACGTTTTATTGAGACCAAAAAGATAATGACATCTAATTTTCCGGATGAATGTTATGATGACAAAACGTTTAAGGTTTCTTTTATCAATTTGGTGAAGTGCGGGTGGAATGCCATGGATAATTCTACGGTTATGCTTCTGCGGCTGTTAAGTGATTTGATGATTTCTGAAGTATATATAGCCGGATTTGATGGATATGAAACGGATCCTAAGGTGAATAATTATACCGAATATGATTTGGAGATCAATCCGATGCTGGAAGATGCTGTTAAAAGAAATGAAGAAATTCGTGAAATGTTGATTGATTTCAATAATACAAGGAAATTTGATGAAATGATCATTAAATTCCTTACACGATCTAGATTTGAGAACTGTTTTGATAACTAATTGTTTTTGCGGAGATGAAAAATGGGGAAAATCCGTTTTTTGGTGATGGATGTTGATGGTACTTTAACAGACGGAAAAATATATATGGGGCAGAATGGAGAACTCCTTAAGGCATTCAATGTAAAAGATGGATGTGGAATTAGCTTGATTTTGCCTAGTATTGATATCATTCCTGTTGTTATCACTGCCAGAAGCAGTGAGATAGTGGTAAATAGATGCAAAGAGATAGGGATTAGAGAAGTTTATCAATCATCAAAGGATAAACTCTATACTTTAAAACAAATATTATCCAAGTATGAATCAACTATGGACTGTGTTGCATATATTGGAGATGATATTCCTGATATTATCCCCATGTCTACTGTGATATCGTCAGGCGGTATGGCTTTGTGCCCTTCTGATGCAATTCGTGAAATTAAGGATATAGCAACATATGTATCCATATATAGAGGCGGGGAAGGCGCTGTTAGAGATTGCATAGAATATTTAAGGGATAATTGCGAACGATAGATAGGCGCGCTTGATTTCTTGGAGATTTAGATAAAATGCTAAATAATAAGCTTAATAATTTGATTAAGTATATAAGGGATTTATTTTACTATAAAATATTGGTAGCGGATAGTAATGCGTTGGCTTATGTGTTTTCTGTGTTGAAGCATAATAGACAGGTATTGATGATGTATGGTGATTGTCATATGTCTGTATATGGTTCTTTCTTGTATAAAAATGCTGGATTCAAAAGGAAATATTTGATAATTGGTGAATATGATATTGATTATCTGAATGCAAATTTCAAAAAGTATATATCTAATATTGACATATGGAGAAAAGCTGATGTGCTAATTTATAATCCTAACATGCCTGAAAGATATGATGGTATTACTTTGAATTCATTAAAAGAAAATTTGAAAGATACAAAATGGATTGAAATATCAACAGCTTGTTTCAAGGGCTATTTTCCACAACATACATCTAAAAAACCCGTAAATAATGGAAAATTTGCTGGAGGAGATTCAGAACTAAACAAATTGCTCGAAAAGGATGAAATATCATCTGAGGAAATATTGAAAATACAATCTTTAAATTTTTATTCTTCTTCAAAAGTAAACAAACATTGGGAAAATAGCCTTCACCTATTAGAACTGATGGAAAAGGATAGTGATGTAAAGATTGCTGATTACATACGTGAGAATGGAAGAAAACGTGTGCTTTATAATTCGGTTACACACCCTACGGTAGAAGTGTTTGAGGTGATATTAAGAAGATTATTGGATATATTAGGATGCGATAACGATGTCAAAAGAAGTGATATCAGAGAGTTGTCTCATCATTGCGAAGCTATTTATCCTAGTGTATATCATCATTTGGGCATTGAATCAAATTGCGAGGACCGTTATTTCAGGCCTGGTATTAAAGGAACCCCGGTTTACAATTTTATTCAATATGTTGAAAAATACCTGGAAGTTGGAATGGAACAAAAAATATGAATGAAATATTAGATTGGTTTGAAAATACATGTATAGATTATCCTGAAAGAATAGCCTTTATTGATCCTGAAAGACAGATAACATGGGGGGATTTGAGGGTGAAGGCTATGTCGTGTGGTGCTTATTTTGCGGGATGTGTAGATGCAAACTCTGCCATAGTGTTTTATATGGAAAAGAATGTTGATGCAGTCTGTGCAATGTTGGGCACAGTATATGCTGATTGTTTTTATTCTTTCATAGATATTAAACAGCCGGCAAACAGAGTTGAGAAGATTGCTGATACTTTGAAACCGGAAATAGTTATAACTGATAAGAAAAATATCATCAAAGCATTGGAGGTTTTTGGACGACGAGATTATATCAAAGTTATCGAGATTGCAGATTTAATTAATGAATATATCGAAGACAATCATGATGAAGGGGTTAATGAATTAGCAAATAGAAGAATAAATCATATAGACACTTCGCCATTATATGTAAATTTTACATCCGGTTCGACAGGCACACCTAAAGGAGTGGTTGTAGGACATCGTTCGGTCATGGATTTTATAGGCAAGTTTGTTGATCTGTTTGAGATTACAAATCTTGATGTTTTAGCGAATCAGGCTCCGTTCGATTTTGACGTTTCTGTAAAGGATATTTATTCGGCAATCAAAACCGGAGCAACCGTAGTGATGATTCCAAGAGAGTATTTTATGAATCCAACTACACTTATGGATTATATTTGTGATCACCACACGACTGTGTTGATATGGGCGGTGAGCGCAATGTGTTTTATTTCTGGAATGTCTTGTTTTAAATATAGAATACCTGGAGATATAAGGATGGTTTTATTCTCTGGTGAGGTAATGCCTGTAAAGCAATTGATGATTTGGAAGAAATATTTGCCTGATACAAAATATGTAAATGTATATGGCCCTACTGAGATAACCTGTAATTGTACATATTATGTTGTGCCAAGTGACATAAGTCTTGAGGATAAAATTCCAATTGGCAAACCATTTCCAAATGAAAAAGTATTCTTGCTTGATGAATATGACAGATTGGTGTTGCCTTTTGACAAAGAAAAGAAAGGTGAAATTTGTGTGTCTGGAAGCTGCTTAGCGATCGGTTATTACGGGGATATAAATAGAACGAAAGAAAAATTTGTTCAAAACCCTTTGAATAAGAATTTCACCGAAATAATATATAGGACCGGTGACCTTGCGTATTATACAGATGATGAAAAGCTATGCTATGCTGGAAGAATTGATAATCAGATAAAAATTAATGGTCACAGAATCGAAATATCTGAAATAGAATGGAATGTAGAAAAAATTGATGAAGTAGATAGAGCGTGTTGTATATATGATGAAGAAAGAGCACGCCTTATAATGTATTATGTTGGGGCTGCTGATGCTTTATTGATTCGGTCTCAATTGAAAAAGGAATTACCGGATTATATGATTCCTGGGAAAATAACAAAAATCGATCGCTTTCCATTGAATAAAAATGGGAAGGTTGACAGAAAGAAACTTGGAGAGATGATAGATGCACAATGATTATTCAATTATTAAAAATATTACTAATAAAATAGAAACTCCATTTTATCTGTTTGATGAAAAGGAGTTGTTGGAGAGGACTAAAAGGATAAAATCCATTCTTGGGAATAATAAATTGTGCTTTAGTATAAAGAGTAATCCTTTTCTTGCCCCTTATCTTTCAAATTATGTGGATAGGATAGAAGTTTGTAGCCCGGGAGAAATGAAAATATGTATTAGATATGGGATTGTACCTGAAAAGATTATTTATTCAGGGGTAGTAAGAAAAAGAGATGAACTTGAAGAGGCTATGTCTTATGGCGTCAGAAAATTCACTGTTGAATCTGCTCATCAATATAAATTATTGGAAGAATGTTGCGAAAAGCCGATCGAAGTGTATTTGAGATTAAACAGCGGAGCGCAATTTGGAATGTCTTTAGATGATGCGGATACAGTATTTTTGCGTAGCAAAAAAAACGATAATATTTCATTAAGAGGTATCCATTATTTCGCAGGTACACAGAGACGGAATAAAGGATTTAACAAACAAAAGCAAGAATTAGATTTTTTAAAAACCTACATAGAAAAGAAGAATGCAGAAGGATTAAAGATAGATAAGTTAGAATATGGCCCTGGGTTGCCTGCTTCACTTTTTGAAGGTGATGAAGACGAAAATGATTGTGAATATATATCGACTATAAAAAATTATTTAAATTGTTTTGACGGGACAATAGATATTACTGTAGAGATGGGAAGATATATATCAACCTATTGTGGCGTATATGTAACTCAGATATTGGATATCAAGAGTATAGGAGAGGCCAATTATTGTTTGACTGATGGAGGAATAAATCATCTTACATATACAGGGCAAGTGATGGGAATGAAAACTCCAAAGATTCATCATTTTAGAATTGAAGAAAAGGAAGGATCACTAAAGGATTACTTTATTTGTGGATCCTTATGTACAACTGGGGATGTTTTGACTCGATTGGCTCATTTGTGCAATCCACAAATAGGTGATTTGTTGGTTTTTGATAATGTTGGAGCATATTCTGTGTCAGAAGGTATTTCGTTATTTTTAAGCAGAAAACTTCCTGCTGTTTTGATGCGGAAATGCAATGAAGACATAATGGTATTAAGAGAAGCCTTTGACACCAGCATTCTTAATACAGGAAAGGAAGAATAATATGAACAGATTTGAAGAATTGACCGAATTATTATGTATGATACGTGATGACCTTTCGTTTGATGAAAACGGACTGTTAGTGAATGATGAATTTGATTCGTTTGAAATATTACAGATTATTATGCTTTTAAATGAGAAATATGATGTTGAAATACCACCATCTGAAATAAAACCTGAAACATTTAAGGGAATTAAACAAATTTCAGATATGATAGATCGAGTGACGAACAAGCAATGATTTGTTGCAATGTTAAGTGCTATAAATTATTTATGAGGATTTGTTGTTAGATGCGTATATTAAGTTGTGATGGGTATTATGGATCTGGTTCTAGTGCGATAAACGATTTGCTTTCTGAGTACTCATGCGTTGGGGGAAAAGCATCGAATTTTGAATGCAGGGTTTTCTTTGGCGTATATGGAATCCCGAATTTATATAATAATTTTGTTGTTAGGAATATGTACCCTAATTATGCCATAAGAGATTACTACGAAATATGCAAATTCTATGCAAAATATCGCAGAAAAATGAATTATGAAAAGTATTTTGATGGCCATTTTATGGAATATACCGAGGAATACTTAAAGAATCTGTCTGGTAAACAAATAGGCGTTACTCATTTTTCGCCCAATTATTATCGTCTAAATCATATCGAAGATTTTATAATTAGAGTCAGTAATAAAATATTGAGTATTGGTAATTCTATATATAACAGATCTCATACTGATGTTAGAGAAGTGACTTCATATTTATTTCAGCCCGAACAACCTGTTTCAATGTATGAATTTGATGAAGAAAAATTTATTTGCATTACTAAGAATTACTTATATAAGCTAATTAAACATATAGCCGGAGACAGTGAAATGGTTGTAATGGACGCCTTTTTTCAACGAGATGTAGAAGGGCTATATGATAAATTGTTTGACGATAAGAGGTTTTTTATAACTAATAGGGATCCGCGAGATGTATATATAACAAATAAATATATATTTAAAACTAAGAGCATTCCAACCAATGATATTGAATCATTTTGCGATTGGTATAGGCATACTCGAACATATCAGAGAGGCTATGATCAAAAAGATGTGATGAGAGTTCGTTTTGAGGATATGATATATAAATATGATGAAACTGTTTCTGAAATAGAAGAATTTGTGGGAGTAAAATCTTCTGAACACATTTATAAGCATAAGTACTTTGATCCTAATATCTCAATTAATAACACTCGACTTTGGGTGAAATATAAGGAAGATGATAGTATCAACTATATTGAAAAGCAGCTTTCAGAGTGGCTGTATCCTTTTCAGTGAAGGATTAATAAACAATTAAATGGTATTATTCAGAATAATTAGAAAATTCAGATTATTGATGAATGCTCATCAGAAGATGCGCATAATTGAGCTTGGAATATTAATGATCATTTCAGGCTTTTTGGAAATGATCTCTGTATCGCTTATGCTTCCTTTCGTAGAGGCGGCTGTTTTCCCCGAACAGATAATGAACAAAGGGATTGTGGTCAGGATATGTGATCTGTTCGGAATACAGTCGCATACGACTTTTTTAGTGTTGTTATCAATCATAATGGCAATTCTGTATATCTTTAAAAATGTATTTTTGTTGTTCCAGATGATGGTTCAAAACAGATTTGCCAATAACCAAATGTTTTTAATGCAGTATTCACTTTTGGAGAGTTATTTGTCCCGTCCCTATGAGGAATTTTTGAGTATTAAAACAGGTGACGTTTTACAAGTGATATGCACGGACACCTCGAGAGCATATTCGATCTTATCTCAATTGCTGACTTTGATAGCTGAATTGGTAGTGTCTGCAACATTGCTTATTACGGTTTTTGTGGTCAGTCCTGTTATCACATTGTCTATGGCGACGGTTTTATTGTGTTTAACAGGATTGCTGTTGTACATTATTCGTCCGATCATGAAAGACGCGGGTGACACCTATCGAAGATCAAATGCCGGAATGAATCAATGGTTGATGCAGTCTGTGCAGGGCATTAAAGAAATCAAATTAATGAGAAAGGAAAAGTATTTCAAACAACAATTCGGTGTACATGGAAAAAAATATATAAAAGCCAAGTATATTGATGTGACCCTGGGGAATGTTCCCAGATTTATGATCGAGGCCATAGCTATGAGCACATTCTTTTTGATCGTGGGAATGATGATCTATAGGGGCATGGAAATGGAAAAGGTCATTCCAGTTATTTCTATCGTTGCGACGGCTTCGATCAGGCTTCTTCCGGCTATGAATAGAATATCCGTGAATCTGGCTGCGTTATCATTTGGCGAACCTGCTGTAGACACCCTGATTGAAAATTTGAAATCGATACAGCAGTGGGAGACAGAGAAAAAACATGATTTAAGAGAAAATAAATCATCAGGCTCAATAAAGTGTATTGATAAATCTGTCGTAATGTCTCATGTCAGGTATGCATATCCGTCTTCTGATCAAAATATTTTTGAAGATGCAAATTTAACGATATCCAAAGGCAGATCTGTAGGTGTTGTCGGTGCTTCGGGATCCGGGAAAACAACTCTAATCGATATTTTATTGGGATTATTGAATCCTCAATCAGGTATTGTTTCGGTTGATGGGTTTGATATTCGGGATGACTTAGACGGATGGGTTTCACAGATCGGATATATTCCTCAGACGATCTTTATGCTGGATGGAACGTTGCGGTCGAATATCGCATTTGGTGAGGATGAAGAAAATATAGATGACGATAAAATATGGGCTGCTCTAAAAGAAGCATCTCTTGAAGAATTTGTTAAAAATCTGCCTGATGGACTGGATACCGAGATAGGCGAAAGAGGAATGAGATTATCCGGTGGACAGAGGCAGAGAATAGGTATAGCCAGAGCGTTGTATCTCGATCCGGAAATACTTGTATTTGATGAGGCTACATCAGCTTTGGATAATGATACTGAAGCTGCAATCATGGAATCGATCAATCATCTCCAAGGCTCTAAAACGATGATAATCATTGCTCACAGATTGTCGACGATTGAGAATTGCGATGAGATATACAGAGTAGAATCCGGACGGATCATAAAAGAAAAATGATTTGTTTATAAGATATATTGAATCAGTATGTATTATCTGTTTATAAAACCTATTGAATTAATGATAGAGATAATCTATATGATCATATACAGGCTTACACATCAGCCTGTTATTTGCATATTTGGAATCGGTTTGATAGTTAATAAAATGTTTTTTAAAACATAATGGATTGATAAAATAGCTTCTGAATATGGTAAAGAATTGAGTATTCTTATATCGATAATCTCGAATATAATAATTGGAAATATGAGTTTAACTGCTTCGTTTTTTGAAAGGATAGAATGATATGCAGGCTTTGATTCTAGCTGCTGGAATGGGTAAAAGGCTTAAGGAATTAACTAAAAACAACACAAAATGTATGGTTAAGGTTAATGGAATTCCTTTGATAGACAGAATGCTTAATCAACTGGAGAGACAGAGTCTGTCTTCTATTATTGTTGTAACCGGTTATGAAGGCGGTAAACTAAGAGAACATATAAACTCATTAGATATTAACACGCCTATAGTATTTATTGATAATCCTATATATGACAGAACCAATAATATTTATTCGCTTTCTTTAGCTAAAGAGTATTTAAAGAAAGAGGATACTCTTCTTTTTGAATCGGATATCCTTTTTGAAGATGGTGTTTTAGAATCACTTATTAACGATTCGAGAGATACTTTGGCTTTGGTTGATAAATATGAGCCATGGATGGATGGGACATGTGTGCGCTTGGATTCTGATGATAATATTATTGACTTTATATCCGGCAGAAATTTTGATTTTAATAATACTACCGATTGTTATAAAACTGTAAATATATATAAATTCAGCAAACACTTTTCTGAAACCCATTATGTTCCTTTTTTGGAAGCATATCAGATTGCACTGGGACAAAATGAGTATTATGAGCAGGTGCTTAAGGTTATAGCTACTCTTGATGATGCAGAAATTAAAGGAAAAAGACTTGAGGGACAGAAATGGTATGAAATTGATGATATTCAGGATTTGGATATTGCAGAAACGATATTCAGTGTAGATGATGAAGAGAAAGTTCTTCGAATGGAAGAGCGTTATGGTGGCTATTGGAGGTTTCCTGAATTAATGGATTTTTGCTATCTTGTAAATCCATATTATCCTCCCCAGAAGATGAAGGATGAAATCAGAGCTTCTTTCGATATACTTCTTACAGAGTATCCTTCCGGAATGAAGGTGAATTCATTATTGGCTGGTAAGGCTTTTGGCGTTCATTCTGAGAATATAGTTGTAGGTAATGGCGCTGCGGAGCTGATAAAAGCTCTTATTGAGAATGCTGAAGGTAATATAGGATTTATCCGTCCCACTTTTGAAGAGTATCCTAATAGATATTTCAAAGATAGATCCGTGTTTTTTAAGCCGAATAACTTTGATTATAGTTACACGGCTGATGATCTTATTTCGTTTTTTGATGATAAAGATATCAGCTGGATGGTTATTATAAACCCTGATAATCCGTCCGGTAATTATATGAAAAAGGCAGATTTGATGAGGATTATAGAATGGAGTAAAGAGAAGAATATTAAATTGGTGATTGACGAATCCTTTGCTGATTTTTCCGATGAGGTAGATAATTCTCTTTTTGACCAGAATCTTATAATGAATAATCCTCATTTGTATGTGATGAAGAGTATTTCGAAGTCATACGGTGTTCCGGGGTTGAGACTGGGTATATTGGCATCCGGTAATGTTGAAGCTATATCTGCGATTAAGAAGGATGTATCTATTTGGAATATTAATTCATTTGGTGAATTCTTCCTTCAGATAATGGAAAAGTACAATAAGGACTATGTGAAGGCTCTTGAGAAGTTTAGAGCCGAGAGAAAGAGGATGTTTGAAGAATTGTCAAAGATACCGGATATACGAGTTATTCCTTCTCAGGCTAACTATTTTATGATTGAACTTTTGAATGGACGCAGGACCAAAGATTTGACTAAGGCATTGCTGGCTAACAATAGTATACTTATTAAAGACCTATATAAGAAACTAGATAACAAAGAATATATTAGAGTGGCTATAAAAAATAGCGAAGAGAATGATCAGTTAATCCGTGCTTTAAAACGAACGAATTAACAAAAAACTTGTGCGTTATAATAATGAATCGGTATTTTGCGTAGATAAGTGGACTGTTATGATTGGAATTTGTATTGATCCCAATGCTTCTTTAAAAAGACAACTAGAAATATGTTACGGACTTGAGAAGTATTGTTGGATTGTTGGAAAAGTGCAAGATAAGAATATAGATTTGACTAATAATGTTGATTTTCAAAGGATATTTAATGGTTACTATCAAGTTAGAAGGAATGGGGATTGGAGGCGAATATATTACGAATGTTTTCAGAATTTCAAAAATAGCAAATCAGTTCCTTCATTCGATGAAATTATGGATGAGCTATTCGTAAAATTGAAGGGTCGAGTAGAACCTTCTTTTTCGAGTAAGATGCTCGCGAGTTTAGACCCAACAAAACCAATCTGGGACAGCTACATTTTATCAAGCCTCAAGAGCACAATAACAATTGATAAAATTATTAATATAGATAATGCAAAGGTAATCTATCGAGAAATTTGCCAATTATATGATGATTTTTTGAAAACATCTAATGCTAAGCAGTGTATTGATGAATTCGATCTATTTTTCCCAAAATATAAAGAGGTTATATCAGAGGTTAAGAAGATAGACTTTTTTTTATGGACTAATGGGAATGGCGGTTTTAAACCACCATTCTAATTTATTAATTCTTATATTATTAAATAGCGAAAAATCGATGATTTTTCGCTATTTTTATAGTAAAATAAACTATGTATGTGAGTTTTTATTTCAAAGGGGTATATTATGACCGCATTTAAGGATAAAACACTTCTTATTACCGGAGGAACGGGTTCCTTCGGACATACTGTTTTGAAGCATTTTCTTGATTCTGATATCGATCAGATACGTATATTCTCCAGAGATGAGAAGAAACAGGATGATATGAGGCATGAACTTCAGGCTAATCATCCGGAAGTGGCCGGTAAGGTGAAGTTCTACATCGGAAATGTGCGAGATGAGAGATCTGTACGTGATGCAATGGATGGAGTGGACTATATATTCCATGCGGCAGCACTTAAACAAGTTCCTTCCTGTGAATTTTTCCCTATGGAAGCTGTTTATACCAATGTTGAAGGAACCAACAATGTTCTTCACGCTGCTATAGATGCGGGTGTTAAGAGGGTTGTATGCCTTTCGACCGATAAGGCCGCATATCCGATAAATGCCATGGGAACCTCCAAGGCTATGATGGAGCATGTTGTCAGAGCAAATGCCAGGGTTGCGGCAGAACGAGGCGAGACAGTCATCTGCTGTACGAGATACGGAAATGTTATGTGTTCCAGAGGCTCGGTCATTCCTCTTTTTATTGACCAGATCAAGGCAGGCAAGCCTATAACCATCACCAATCCCGATATGACCAGATTTCTGATGAATCTTGATGAAGCGGTTGATCTTGTCAAATTTGCATTTGAACATGCCAATCCCGGTGATCTGTTCATCCAGAAGGCGGACGCATCTACCATAGGAGTATTGGCACAGGCTGTTCAGAGACTTTTCGGTGATACCGGGACTCAGATCATCGGAACCAGACACGGTGAGAAGCTCTATGAGACTCTCATGACCAGGGAAGAACGGCTCAGATCTGAGGATATGGGGAACTACTTTAGAGTATATGCAGATAACAGAGACCTGAATTATGATAACTACTTTGTTAAGGGGCAGGTTACTACAGAGGCAGATGAAGCTTATACCTCGCATAATACCAAGCTTCTTGACGTTGACGGTACTGTTGACAAGATAATGACCACGGATTATGTGAAGGCTGCTCTTAAGGGAGAAGTATACGGCGGTTTCTGAGGACATATTATGAGAATTCTTGTAACCGGAAGCAATGGATTTATAGGACGCAATCTTGTATGGAATCTGCGGGAAATAAGGGATGGTAAGAATCAGACCAGACCTTCTCTTAATATAACTCAGATCATAGGAATCAATTCCGGAGATTCGGCAGAAAAATGGGAAGATTACTGCAGGCAGTGTGATTTCGTATTCCATCTGGCCGGAGTGAACAGGCCTCTGGACAATTCGGAATTCATGAAGGTCAATTGCGGTGCAGCCAGATTTCTGCTGGATACTTTGAAAAAGGTTGGAAATACGTGCCCCGTTATGTTTGCCAGCTCCACTCAGGCGTCTCTGACGGGAAGATTTGAAGGCTCTGAATACGGAAAGAGCAAGCTTTCCGGTGAAGAGCTTTTCTTTGATTATGGGCTAGAAACCGGAGCTAATGTATACGTATACAGATTTCCAAATGTCTTCGGAAAATGGTGCAAACCAAATTATAATTCTGCGGTTGCTACATTCTGTAATGCAGTGGCTAATGGTCTGGAATATAAGGTTAACGACCGCTCTACGGAGCTTGAATTACTCTATATAGATGATCTGATAGAGGAGATGTTCGATTGTCTGGAAGGTAAGGAACATAGATGCGAGTTTAACGGAGTAAGTGCGGTTCCTTCACCTGACGGAAGGTATTGTTATGCACCTGTAACACACAAAGCCACTCTGGGAGAAATTGTGGATCTTCTCAGTTCGTTCAAGGCTATGCCGGAGACATTGATCATGCCCGAGATACCGAAGGGATCCTTTGCCAAGAAACTATACAGTACATATTTAACTTATCTTCCCGAAGAAGGAATCTCATATGCGTACAGATCCAATGTCGATAACAGAGGATCGTTCACAGAACTTATCAGAACTCCTTCAAGCGGACAGATAAGCATAAATGTTGCAGGGCCCGGAATCGTAAGAGGGGAGCATTGGCACAATTCAAAATGGGAAATATTCATTGTAGTATCTGGGCATGGACTTATCAGACAGAGACGCATTGGAATTGACCCTGAAACATTGCAGGGATATCCGGTGCTTGAGTTCGAAGTGACCGGTGAACAGCCTCGGGCTATCCAAATGCTTCCCGGTTATTCACATAGCATTACGAATTTGTCGAAGACAGAGAATCTTGTTACGGTGATGTGGGCTAATGAACCTTTTGATCCTGATCATCCTGACACCTTCTATGAACCGGTTTCTCCGGAAATGACGAGACCTCAGAATCCTGAAAAGGGAAACGTATAACAGGAGAATTAACTAATGGCTGAATTAACTGCTAATTGGAAAGAAAACGGCAAAATAAAACTTTTGATAATCGTGGGAACCAGACCTGAGATAATCAGGCTTTCAGCGGTGATCAATAAATGCAGGCAGTATTTTGACTGTCTTCTTGCCCATACCGGTCAGAATTACGACTACAACCTTAATGGAGTATTCTTCAAGGACCTGGGATTGGCAGATCCCGAAGTATACTTGGATGCAGTCGGCGACGATCTTGGTGCCACTATGGGGAACATTATCGACAGATCGTATAAACTCATGGTCAACATCAGACCTGATGCCGTTTTGGTGCTTGGCGATACAAATTCATGTCTTTCCGTTATAGGTGCCAAGAGACTTCATATCCCCATATTCCATATGGAAGCCGGAAACAGATGCAAGGATGAATGTCTGCCTGAAGAGACCAATCGCCGCATAGTAGACATTATATCCGATGTGAACATGGCTTATTCAGAGCATGCAAGGAGATACCTGGCAGATTGCGGCCTTCCCAAGGAAAGGACATTTGTTACCGGATCCCCTATGGCTGAAGTCCTCTCTAATAATATTAATTCGATAGAAGAATCGAAGATTTTATCTGTTGTTTCAGATGAGATTGAAATTAATATCGAAAAGGGAAAGTATATCCTGCTCTCAGCTCATCGGGAAGAGAATATCGATACAGAAGCCAACTTCCTGTCGCTCTTTAATGCGGTTAATGCAATGGCAGAGAAATACGATATGCCTATTCTGTATTCATGCCACCCCAGGAGCAGAAAGCGCCTTGAACAGATGACCTCGGAGGGAAAGTTTACTCTTGATAAGAGAGTGTATGCCCATGAGCCTATGGGTTTCCATGAGTATAATAATCTTCAGATGAATGCTTTTTGTGTAGTTTCCGATTCCGGAACCCTGCCTGAGGAGTCATCTTTTTATACTTCGATCGGAAAGGCATTTCCTGCGGTATGTATTAGAACATCCACAGAGCGCCCTGAAGCACTTGATAAAGCTTGCTTTGTATTATCCGGTATCACCACAGAAGGGCTTTTGCAGTCTGTGGATCTTGCGGTTTCGATGAATAAGAACGGAGACTTCGGAATTCCTGTGCCTGACTATACGGATATCAATGTCAGCACCAAAGTTGTTAAGATCATTCAGAGCTATATCGGTGTGGTAGATAAGTTCGTATGGAGAAAAGCTTAAATCAGATAACATGGACAATAAAGAAAAAAGAGATTATATACTCAAACTGATCATAGCAACTGCCTCGGTTCTTTCATTCCTGGTGATCCTTATAGTTGCTGTCATAGTTGTTCCCAAGGCAGTTAATCTTATGAATACTGCTCAGAGAACTCTTGATAATCTGGAAACTGTATCTGAGGAACTTAAAGCACTGGAACTTGCCGAAGCCATCAAGAATATCGAAGATGATACGGCTCGCGCGATGTCCGATGTATCCGATGCAATGGATCAGGTTGAAAAACTCGATGTGGAGACCTTGAATCAATCAATTCAGGAATTAAAGTACAGCACCGAAGAACTAAGCAGTTTATTCAGCAAATAAAGGAATGAAAATGAATTCAGATAAGAAATACAAAATAGCTGTTGCCGGAACCGGATATGTAGGACTGTCTTTGGCGATTCTTCTGGCACAGCATAATCATGTAACGGCTGTTGATATTGTTGAAGAGAAGGTTAAGCTTATCAATGATAAGAAGAGCCCTATCAGAGATGAATACATTGAAAAGTATCTTGCTGAAAAGGAACTGGACCTGACGGCCACCACGGACGGAGCATCCGCATATTCCGATGCAGACTTTGTCATTGTGTCCACTCCTACTAATTATGATTCAAAAAAGAACTACTTCGATACATCCGCCGTTGAAGAAGTTATTGATCTTGTTCTGAAGGAAACCGGATCCAGGGTGGATAAACCATTGATTATTATCAAATCCACAATTCCGGTAGGCTATACCGGATTACTCAGAGAAAAGCTCGGAGCGGACAATATAGAGTTCAGCCCCGAATTCCTTCGCGAGTCTAAAGCGCTCTATGACAATCTTTATCCCAGCAGGATCATTGTTTCCTGTAGTGAGAAAACAGAAGAGAAAGCCAGAGTATTTGCTTCACTTCTTCAGCAGGGAGCATTGAAAGAGAACATAGATACTTTGTTTATGGGATCAACCGAAGCTGAGGCGGTAAAACTATTTGCCAATACGTACCTTGCACTTAGAGTTTCATATTTCAATGAACTTGACACATATGCCGAGATGAAGGGACTTGATACGGGAAAGATCATCAAGGGTGTGTGCCTTGATCCCCGTATCGGAGATCATTATAATAATCCCTCATTCGGATATGGCGGATACTGTCTTCCTAAGGACAGCAAACAACTTCTCGCCAATTATGCCGATGTTCCCCAGAATATGATGACGGCGATAGTCGAATCCAATCGTACGAGGAAGGATTTCATTGCTGACAGGGTTTTGGAACTTGCGGGATTGTATGAGAACAGCGAAGAGTATTCCGCTGAGCGCGAACAGAGCGCAGGTAATGTGACCGTTGGAGTATACCGCCTTACTATGAAGACAGGAAGCGATAATTTCCGCCAGAGTTCTATCCAAGGTGTTATGAAACGTATCAAAGCCAAAGGCGCTACGGTAATCATCTATGAACCTACACTTGAGGATGGATCGACTTTCTTTGGCAGCAGAGTCGTAAATGATCTGTCTGCTTTCAAGTCGGAGTCTGACAGCATAATTGCCAACAGGTATGATTCCGAACTTGATGATGTAAGGGATAAAGTATACACAAGGGATATCTTCGAAAGGGATTGACTATTGAAAAAGCATATCCTGGTCATCTCTCAATATTTTTATCCTGAAACCTTCCGCATTAATGATATGTGCGTTGAGTGGATAAACAGGGGATATAAGGTCAGTGTTGTGACCGGTATTCCCAATTATCCTATGGGCAAAACATTTCCCGGATATGGTCTGACCAAGAAACGCCATGAGATATGGAATGGAATAGATATTTATCGAATACCGCTTATTCCTCGCGGGAAAAGCAAGATAGGTATGATTCTGAATTACCTGTCCTTTATGATATTGGGGAAAATGGCCGGAAGATTTAAGAAGTTGGATGCGGATGTTGTTTTTTCGTTTGAAGTATCTCCTATGACTCAGGTGCTTACCGGAGTTGCTTTTGCCAAAAGGCTTAAGGTTCCTCACTTATTGTATGTACAGGATCTGTGGCCGGAGAATGTGATCACAGTCACGGGAATCCATAACAAAACTATCATAGGCTCTATCAATAGGATGGTAGATAAAATCTATCGAAATACCGATGAAATCTTTGCAACCAGTCCGTCCTTTGTCGATGCTATATGTGAACGCAAAGTGCCTGTCCCGAGATTAAAAGTACATTATTGGCCTCAATATGCGGAAGAATTCTATAAACCTGTCGAGAAGAATAAAGCTGTTTCTGATGCTTTGAAGTATGGTATTCCGGATGATGATTCATTTAAGGTGGTTTTTACCGGAAATATCGGTACTGCACAGGGACTTGATATTCTCCCTAAAACCGCAAAATTGCTTGGGAAAGCTAAAGTTAAATTTGTGATCGTGGGAGACGGAAGATATCTTGATGATTTTGTGGGAGATATCAATTCCAAGGGGGTTTCCGAAAGATTTGTCTTCGTTCCGCGTCAGAATGCTGAGGTTATTCCGACCTTGTTATCTGCCTGTGATGTTGCATTTGTTTCATTCTCGAATGATGATCTCTGGAAGAAGACGATACCCGCTAAGTTACAGAGCTACATGGCGTGTGGAATGCCTGTGATAGCATCCGCAGGTGGTGAAACCGAAAGGATCATTAATGAGGCAGATTGCGGTATCTGCTGTAAAGTCGGGGATGAGAATGAGCTGGCAGATGGAATCAGACAGATGATGAAATCAGACATTGTTCGAATGGGACAAAATAGCCTGAATTATTGCAGAACTCATTTTGATAAGACCAAGCTTATGGATGAAATGGACAGGTATCTGGCATGAAGCCTAAAACGAAGAGGGTAATAACAGCAATCTGTATTGTTTGTCTGATGCTTATTGATTTGAAGGCGGCTAATGACAGTTGGTATATTTGGCTGATCACAGATAATCTGGTGGGCGTGGTTATAGCCTTTATAATTTTTTCTGCTTATCCTGTCAGAGAATTTACTAAACCCTTCTATATCATATGGTCGATTCTTGGAGTTCTTGGTGAAATAGGTGGATATGTATTCTGGTATACTCATCAGATTGGACATGTGATGGGATACTGGATCACGATTCCTCTAAATGTTTGGATACTTGGTTTAGCCTTTTTCAAGTATGCAGAGAAAATCTTTATCACCAAGGAATTGAAGATTCATTTTGCTAAGTGGGAATACTTGTTCATAGCTTGTATGCTATTGATGATTATTTCCAAAAGCGACTATGTATGGCCTTTATATTTTCTGATTATTTTCCTGATGCTCTGGCATTCTCCGTTTTCATCTGTTGATAGGATGCACGTATTCAAGGGCGTCCTTGATGGTATTCTTGCCGGCTTTATTGTCTTGCAAGGAAAAGCATTTCTGTTCAAAGGCTATGGCTTGGTCAGATATACGGGGGCTTATTGGAACAGTAATCGAAACGGTGCCTTGTATCTGCTTGTATTAACGATGTTCCTGGCCAGAGTGTTGCTTTGCAAGAGGGAAAGATCCGAAATAGACGAAAATGGTGATTCATCAGGAATTGCAAAAAGATTGACCATAAAAGTTATGATAAATGTGCTCATGTCTTCGGTTATGTCGGCATTTATTCTGTATACAGGATCCAGGACATCATTGATTGGCATGATCATCATTATCGTTTTCTATTATCTGTTTGGTGAAAGGAAAATCGCACAGGAGAAACACGGTAAAATTGCAAAGCAGTTTATTATCTATGCTATATCCTTTGTGATAGCGGTTCCTTTGCTTTATTATCCGATATGCTATCTTCCCATCATCCGATCAGCAATCAGAAATGAGATCAAGAATATAGTTAAGGGAACGGATATTCCGATTTCATTATCTAATGAAAATTCTGTTCAATTTAACGAAGCATTGGATAACATGGTTTTAAGGTATTTGAAGTCTGATATAAAATCACCGGATCAAACTTCTGCGTTGAATGAATCTGTTTCCAATCCTGAATCTGTATATGCGGCAGATTCGAATAGCGAAGGAGCTGATGTAGTTGTTGAAGAAGAATCACCTTATGTTTTTGATCTGGATAGTTACGCTGACGATGGTAAGAATTATGTAGTGGAATACTACTATGTCTATTATCCCGAAAGAGGGAAGGGCATATTTTTTGTTCCGCGAAAATTCTATGGTGGATTAACTTCACTTAATGTAAGACTGAACATGTATTTTGCTCTGATTCACAACATGAATTTGGCGGGCCATGACAGTTCGGAGGTATTCATGGTGCTCTCGTCCAATGCTCCCGGAGAAAAGGTGAGTTGGATCAACAACGAGCAGAATTTTATTATTCATTACTTATATTGCTATGGTGTGCCGGTGGGAATGTTTTTCTGCATTTTAATTCTTGCTGCATTAATCTATATGATAAGAAGGGCTCTTTTAGGAAAGATTGAGGCTTTCGTTTTCGCAATGTTTTATCTGGTATATATCCTTACGGGACTAATGGAAGTTGTATGGGTTCCGGGACAAATTGAATTGATTCTATTGTTTTTTGCACCATTGTTTTTTGATATGAAAAATGTATTTTCGGAAGTGAACAATGCATAAGTTATTGAAATCTCTAATCGAATTATCTAAAGTTCTTATAACTGTACTCATCTGTTCTGTCATTGCAGTTTGTCTGATGACATTGGCGTTTATGATTCCAATGAACAGAGAGAATCTGGAAACTTCAGTGAATCTAGGCGTTCAAGAAGGCTACTATGTAGATGCATTGGAACATATTCCGAGTTTGGAAAAGTATTTCTCACAGTTTCAACCCGGAACTATGACTGTAGCAGATGATGTCAGAGGATTTCACATGGCTGAGGATCATGAAGGATTCAATGCCCTGGAAAATGCTCTTTACTGTAATGATTATCCCAGATACTGGCATGGTTATGTGATGATCATGCGTCTCCTTTTTCTCTTTTTTGATTATAAAGAGATGCGATTTATTAACCTGATATTCCAAGCGTTTTTGGCTCTGTGCATTTTCCAGATTCTCAGAGAAAAAGGTGAAAAGAAGATATCCTGGTTTTCACTGATCTGGTATATCTTTATGATGCCAATATCTGTGGCGTGCTGTCTTGTGTATGGTTGTGTTGTTGACGCTATATTCGCACTTACTATATTTGTCATGCTTAAGGGTGATAAAATTTGGAATAACCATTCCAAACTGGGCATTTCTTTCTGCGTGATCGGGTGCATTGTCTGTTTCTTTGATCTATTGATCTTTTCGCCAATGGGATGGGCTATGCCTCTTGCCATGATCGTCATACTATATGGCAAGAATGATTCTGTTATTCATAATTTAATCAAGACTGTATGGTCAGCTGTTAGCTGGTTTCTTGGATATGGTCTGTTCTGGATACTGAAAATGCTCTATGCCCAATTGATCATCGGAGACAAGATTGAAGTAAATGTTTTTCGTGGTGCACTTAGCGAAGCTGTTTGGAGTGCAGCTAAGAAGGACACGGAAGCAGTTGGATTATTTGCTAAGATTGCAGACAGGTGGTCTGCTGTTCAAACTAACTATACACACTATAGTTATACTATCTATGCTCTATTGATTTTAATCATGTCATTGGTGGTGATTATATGGTTCATTAAGATGGGGACAAATGTGAAGGGGGAATCCCGTCTACTTCCTCTTTTGATAGTCACATCTTCGCCTGTTATATGGGTATTTGTGATCAATACCGCTACAAAAGCGCATCATTGCTTCGATTATAGACTTATGAGTACGGAAATATGCTGTTCCGTCGTCATGATCATTCTGTCTATAAACTTTTCTAATAGAAAATTTGTGATAAGAGAATGCATTAAGAGAATATGTGTGATTGTCGGATTACTTGCTATAGGAATAATCCTTGCTATGCAGATCCGGGAATCACAGTACAGTATGAATGCTGACAAGCTGGGAATGCAGGACATAGTCATTTCCGATGCTGATGTTTTGCTGATGGATTTTAGTCCTGCTTTTAATGAGGTTGCTAAATTAGGACTGTCTGTAACTCCTGAATCCGATAAGGGCGAAATCAAACTCATGCTCATTGAAGAAGGAAATGTCATTAAAGAAGTTTCCGCACCGATGTCTGATTTTATCGAAAGCAGCTGGCAGATGTTAGATGTTGATTGGAAACTTTCAAATAGAAGAATGTATGAATTGGGTATTCAGGCAATCAATGCGGATGAGACAGTGACTGTTACTGTTCTCCCCTATATAACCGGTGGAACTATTTCTGAACTTGGAAATATAGTGATGAATTCGGAAAGCTTGGATTGTCAGCTCGTAAGCTGGGTAGAATACAGCAGAAGACCATCAAATAAAAATGTGCTGACTTATGGTATGATTATTTCCGGATATTTAAGCGCATTCATATTAACTATTATTTCAATGATCAGATATAACAAACAGGATAAATCGGTGGCATCATGATTGAATCAAAAACTCATATCAATCTGAATGAAAAAACAATACTGGTTACAGGATCTCCGGGATTTATCGGGGCGAATCTCGTGCTTAGACTTCTTTCGGATTCTTCCCTTATGAAGAGTGGCAGGATCATTTCATTTGACAATATGAATGATTATTATGATCCTGCACTCAAAGAATATCGTCTTTCACTGATTGATAAGGCTGCGGAAAGCAGTGAGATAGAACACGTCTTTGTAAAAGGGAATATTGCTGATAAGAAACTGGTCGATAAGATATTTGATGAATATCATCCGGAGATTGTGGTTAATCTTGCGGCTCAAGCCGGAGTCAGGTATAGCATTGAGCATCCGGATATATACATGGAGTCCAATATCATAGGATTCTTTAATATTCTCGAAGCGTGCAGACATTCCTATGACAGGGGAGATTCGGGGGTTGAGCATTTGGTTTATGCTTCCTCTTCATCGGTATATGGAGGAAATAAAAAAGTTCCTTTCAATACGGATGATAATGTTGACCATCCGGTATCTCTTTATGCCGCAACTAAAAAGAGTGATGAATTACTGGCTCATAGTTATTCGAAATTATATGACATCCCCTCGACTGGATTGAGATTCTTTACTGTATATGGTCCTGCGGGAAGACCCGATATGTTCTATTTTTCTGCAACTGAGAAATTATGCCGTGGTGAAATAATCAAAGTTTTTAACAACGGTAATATGAAGCGCGACTTCACTTATATTGATGATATAGTTGAAGGGATTGTAAGGGTTATGCAAGGCGCTCCTGAACGAAAAACCGGTGATGACGGCCTTCCCGTTCCTCCTTATGCACTCTATAATATAGGAGGCGGCACCCCCGAGAATCTCCTTGATTTTGTGAGTGTTTTGCAGGAAGAATTAGTAAGAACCGGCGTACTGCCTGTAGAGTATGATTTTGAGTCCCACAGAGAATTGGTCGGAATGCAGCCCGGAGATGTTCCTGTAACTTATGCTGACAGTAAGGCGTTGGAAGATGATTACGGTTTTAAGCCTTCTATTGATATCAGGACCGGACTGAGCAGATTTGCTGAATGGTATAAACAGTCTATTGAAGATAAATAAAGTATGTTTTTGACCAACAAACTGATTGAAGTTTTAAAGAATCTTATATTTTTAGGTTTAACTGTTCTATCGGCAGGGATTATTCTCACTTTTTCTCTGGTGGTTATATATTGTATTCCTCTTAATAGAGGAAACTTTGAAGAATCCGTCAGAGTGCTTGAATCTGAGGGCGACAGACCGGATGTTCTTGAGAGAAATACCGGCGACTGGTCCAATGCCGGTGGTTTTGAACCCGGAATAGTATCTACCACCAATGAACTAGCCAATTTATATAGAGCAGGAGGAATGGATGATAAGTCTCCTGTATATAATGCAATAGTTATGGATAGCATTACCTGGGGACCTTATCCCAGATATTGGCATTATTATGCAGGCATTATCAGGCTTTTGCTTCTTGTTTTCGATATCAAGGAGATCAGATTCGTTAATTATATCTTCCAGATGTTGACTGTATTGGCAATCATGTGGCTTGTTTCCGAACGGAAGGGCCGTATTTCTTCGTTGCTGTTTTTGACTGTTTATATTCTTATGATGCCATTGGCTGTTTCTTCTAATTCTGTGTATTCATTTGGCGTTGATGGAGCACTGATCTGTACTTTATACCTACTGGCAAAAGCTAAAAAACATGGCGATGATATTATGGACAAAAGAATTCTTCTCATTATCTTTTGCCTTATGGGAGCAATTATATGTGCGCTTGATCAGTTGATAACCTGCATTACCGCATGGGCTCTTCCTGCTTTGCTGCTAATTTTTCTGTATGGTGATAACAGAAAGAAACTTCAGAATCTTTTTACAGTCATATCTACAGGGATCAGCTGGATAATCGGATATGCCGGAACGTGGATCTTTAAGATTATTATTGCCGGAATATATATGAAGAGCGATGTCTTATCCGGGGCTATTAATCAGACAAGTGTATGGACAGAAGGCATAGAAGATTATTCTCCCGGGAGACTGTTTTCTCTTTATACCGTATTCAGACACTATACCTATAAAGTGTATGCAATCATTATCATTCTGTGGATCATCTGTCTGAGTGTGAGGTTTTTATTTGAGAAAATAAAAAATGATTCCAGAATTCCGGCATTAATGCTGGTTGCTCTCGGACCTATAGTATGGAATCTGGTTCTCTATGAGCATGTTTTTTATCATCACATAATGACATACAGGCAGTTGTCTACATCGATAGTAGGATTGATGTATATTCTGTATGTTGCTTCGGGCGAAAAGGTGGCAGTTCGAAGAGCTGAAGGAATGGTAAAAAAGGGAACTATTTGTATAATCTGTCTTATTTGTGGAATTATTCTTACACTTAGCATGAAGGAAACTCAGGATGTTTATAATGCCGATATTCCCGGCACATACATTCCGTTTGATGAACAGACAGAAACTGTGCTGATAGATATAAATCCCACATATAAGCGGATTTCTGAAATCAGTCTTGGAATCAATGCCACTTCTGATAAAGGATATTATGAGTTTGAATTATTGGAAAATAACTCACTTATTGGTACGGTTTCGATACCAGCATCGAAATATTATGATAATCCATGGCAGAATATTGATGCAGATTGGGTGTTCAAGAAAGGAAGAGTATATAACCTTCGCATAATTGCTATAGATACTGATCCCGGAAGTGAATTATATGTTCTTGATAATACGATTGCATCTCCCGAGGATCTTTCCAATTTGATGATTGGGGTGGTGAATATGCCTTATCGACCGATTTTTTGGATTACATATCTCAGAAATCCCTTAAGAATGGATTTTATATTTTACACTATGACATATTACCTGATAATGCTTTCAATCAGCATGGTGGTATATACTATAATCTCGGATAGATAAAAAAACAAAATAGTTATTCGGAGTAATCACATGAAAAAAGAAGTATACCAGCCGGAAGGCAATTACTATGACAAGTATAATACTAAGAATCCGATCGCACGAAGGATGATGAAAGGTTATTTTGAAGCACTGGATTCGCTTCTTGCAGTGATAGGGAATGAAATAAAAACTGTTTTGGAAGCCGGATGCGGAGAAGGTGAAGTTTCTTTTCACGTTTATGAATATTTTAAGGGACAAAAAAAACAGGAAGCATTTGATATTTCTGCTAAGGTAGTTGAAGAGGCTTCAAAGAGGAATCCGAATATAGATTTTTCTGTGGGTAATATCTATTCCGAAAACAGGGGCAAACATGATCTGGTGCTTTGTTGTGAGGTTTTGGAACACATGGAGAAACCCGGAGAAGTGATTCCGAGATTGCTTGATCAGACAAATAAATATCTGATAGTGAGTGTGCCGCATGAACCAATCTGGAGAATTCTTAACATGGCACGCGGAAAGTACCTTAAGGATCTGGGAAATACTCCCGGACATGTGCAACATTGGACCACTAATGGCATAAAGAAGGAATTTAAGGGTTTTAACTGTGAAATCCTTGCTGTCAAGAAACCTCTTCCTTGGACAATGATGTTGATCAAGAAAAAATAAACCCCTTCTAATCCTTTCGGAGGAGAAATATGAAACTGATAATTCAGATTCCATGCTATAACGAGGCTGAAACCCTTACGATCGCTCTGGATGATCTTCCTAAGGCCATTGATGGAATAGATGAGATAGAATATCTGATCATCAACGATGGAAGTAAGGATGAGACTGTAGAAGTCGCGCGCAAGTGGGGCGTCAACTATATTGTAAATTTCAAGCAAAATAAGGGACTCGCTAAGGGGTTTATGGCGGGACTTGATGCATGCCTTCGTAACGGTGCTGATATCATTGTAAATACTGATGCTGATAATCAATATTGCGGTGAGGATATCGAGAAGATAGTTCGGCCTATATTGAACGGAGAAAGTGATATTGTGATCGGCGAGAGGCCTATTGATCAGACTGCGCATTTTTCACCGCTCAAGAAGAAACTCCAGCATCTCGGAAGCTGGGTTGTCAGAGTTGCATCCGATTCGGACATACCGGATGCACCCAGTGGGTTCAGGGCATTTAGCCGTGAAGCTGCGATGAGGCTTAATGTCACTAATGAATATACCTATACTCTTGAGACGATTGTTCAGGCCGGAAGAGAGAAGATACCCATGACTTCCGTTCCCATCAGAACAAATGGTGAACTTAGGCCTTCAAGACTGTTTCACAGTATGATGGGATATGTGAAAAAGTCAATGCTCACCATAATACGAGCATTTATCATGTACAAGCCGTTGAAGTTTTTCACTATTCTCGGAATAATCCCTTTTCTGATCGGAGTGGGGATAGGTATCAGGTATCTGGTGCTTTTGGCTTGCGGTGCTCAGGGAGGGCATGTTCAGTCATTGATCCTTAGCAGCATATTGATACTTATGGGATTCATGACCATAGTCATTGGCTTGCAGGCAGATATTATTGCATCAAACAGAAAGCTCCTGGAAGATATACAATTCAGGATCAAGAAGCTCGAGTATGAAAAGGACAGGGAGCAAGATAAATAGCCACAAACTGAAATTCATTATAAAAACGATTGGGAAGATCCTGTCGGTTCTCTCAATCGTTTTTATTGGTGTGAAGATATTTAAGCTCGGATTTGATCCGAACGTGATAGAAAACATTCCGGGTTTTATTGCAGTATCTGTTATTGCTGTACTTCTTAAAATGATTTCGGTTGTAACATCAGCTTCCGGCTGGAGAAGATGGATCTCATTTTTGTCGGGTAAAAAAATATGTTTTTGGAATGCGTTTTATATCTATGGTAAAGCAGGCATAGGGAAGTATTTGCCCGGAAATGTGATGCATTACGTTGAGAGAAATCTGTTCGCAGCTGAATACGGACTTCCTCAGAAGAAAATAGCTCTAGGGAGTTTTTTGGAGACTTTGGAACTGGTGGCATCGGCTTTGTTGATGTCAGTGATCCTGCTGCCTGAGTCGTACAGATTAAGAGTATTGGAACTCCTTTATGGCAGGAAAAGCTTTCTGATCGTTTTGGCTGTAATAGCGTTTGTGGTATCTGCGGCAATACTTATATTTGTTTTTGCCAAATGGCAGTATGTAAAAAAACTATTCTCAGGATACAAAGCAAATAAACTGCTGATAACCATCATCCTTACTCTTGTAGAATATACACTGACTCTTCTTTTGCTCGGAAGCGGAATGATCCTGTTGTGGTGGCACTGTGTCGGAAACAGATCTGATATTGAATCTTTGAAACTGATGATCTCATCATATTCAACGGCCTGGGTCTGCGGATTTGTGATTCCCGGAGCCTCGGGAGGAATAGGGATCAGAGAAGCCATATTAAGCGTTCTGCTGGACGGACTTGCATCGGGACAGGTGATAATGTTCATTATCATTGCTCATAGGCTTATTACGATAATTGGTGATTTTGCCGTATATGCCATTGTTACATTGATATCTTCTTTTTCTTCGAAAAAACAGTTATCAGAATGATCATTACAAGTGCACTGATTATCCCTATCGGTATCAGAACATAATTAACCACTCTCACGGCTCCGATATATCTTCCGAAGTCAATGATCACCGCAAATTGCAGGAAGAGCATCGGAACTATGTAACGCAGATCCTTCCTGCACATGATGAGCAGGATGATGGAGACGGGGAAGAGTACTGCACCCTGGATTGCAAAGTCTAATAACAGGGCTTTGAGGTAAATACTTATGCCTGCGCCGGAACCTGCTCCGATGAGAGATGACAGAACCATGATGACGATCTGACCGGGAGCGGATATCAGGACATTTTTGAGTGTGGCTTTGCCATCACTTGTCTGAAGATGATACAGCACTATAACAGAGATATTGAATAACAGATATGCCGGTGACACTGCAGCCGACAGACCATAGAAAACTATCGATGCGATGAACATCGGTAGTTTTTTTCCTCTGCCTGAAATGATATACAGGATGCTTCCTATGCCGGAAAGGATCAGGCACAATCCGTCAGGAGTTTTTTCCAGGATGGGATACAGGCATGTTGCGGGCAGGAATATGAAGCCTGTAAGGAATGCACCCGAGGAAACGTTTGCCGGAGTATTTGAGCGTATCACTACCGAAGTGAGGCCTGTCCACAATACAACTGCCATGAAGATGAGCACCAGATGGGTATATCTTCCCGATGCTCCTTCATACAGGATTCTTAGCGCGGTTCTCGGAATGGCTTCGTTATCAGTGATGTTCTGCAGATAATCGGGATTTACAAAAGGCAGGGCCTTTATTCCTGAGAATGTCACGAATGCAAATACGGCCATTATGATCATATAAATTCCGTGTTTGTCCAGCATTTCAAGAAAACTGATCTCGGGCTTTGTAATGCTGCTTTTCGGAGCTTTTTCCACTCCTTTATCCCTGACTGCGTCATAAACGGTAAATGCAGTCAGTGCGATCATGACGAAGCCCATAAGTATGGCAGTTCTTTCCTGTTCGGGGAATCTGTCCATGATCATGGGCTGATATACCGCCCAGCTTATGGTTCCCCATACGGCTGCACTGATCCATGCTCTCCTGGGGTAAATTACCGCGTAGACTATTGCGGCGAGCTCTGCTATAAGTCCGTAGCGTTCATGTATAGCCGGAAGGAAGTATACCGGGAAAAGTGAAGACCAGAAGATTATGCTTATCCAGGCTTTGTTGCTTAAATCCTTCCCTTTTGCCATAACCAGAATGAGCATAAGGGCAAGGCCGGTCGCAACCCAGCATATGACCGGCAGATGGAACATTTCGTAATCCGCAAGCTGCCAGAAATAGCACCAGAGTCCGGGATAGTGCATATACATCTGGGGATATTCCAGTGTCTGCTCCAGATACATGGTGACCGGAGTCGCGAGGCTGTAGCCCGCAAGAAATGCGGGAATATACAGTATGAATATTATCACGGGAATGATAAGGATATTCTTTAACGAGAAATTCCTTCTTCTGTAATAGTAATAGATCAGAAAAGGAATTATGAAGATGGTCTGAAGCTTCAGGGTAACGGCGATTCCGAGAAATACAAATGCGCGGAATGGTTTATCCTTAAACAGTGCATAGATCATGAGCACTACAAATGCCGCATAAGCTGCATCAAACTGGCCCCACCATGCACCGTTTAAAATAAGAGCGGGATAGAAGAGCGTGATGGCAAAGCCTGTGATAAAGGCTATGTATTTTTTCTTTTCTTCGAAGAAGTATGAGGAAAGAAGTCCCACGGAAAATGCCGCAAGGTATTCGAATGCCACGGAGACGGCTTTTATCTTGTACAGTGCGGGACCGGGAATGTAATGCAGCAGGAGAAGAATAGTTGCATAGGGAATTCCGTAGTCTCCGTCGTAGTTAAGAAGCACTTTAAGTCCCTGACCTGCGGGAACCGAATCGTACCAGGGAAGATAGCAGTCGATCATATCCCCGCTCAGATGGCCAAATCCGGGGATCCTGACAAGCAGGCCGATGATGCTTAAGGATGCAATTGTGATCCATACCCATATCGGGACGGAAGGAGTTTTTTTCTTTTCCATACCAACGAATACTATACCACATTTTGGACGTCTAATTGTGGAAGGATTCCGCTTTTTCTGCTATTATTTTGCCTTAGAAGGGAAGCGTGAAAATGTCAGTTAATTCCGCAGGATACCTGATCCTGTTTCCGATAATCCTAATCCTGTATTATGCCCTGCCAAAGTCTGTCAGGATCTATCTGCTTGCTCTGGCAAGTGCTGGTTTCTATGCTCTCTGGGGGCTTGATAATGCCTGTATCCTCCTTCTTGTTGTTACCTTCACCTATTCCGGTGCCGATTTCATTTCGAAAAATCATAAAAAGCCTGTCGCGTGCAGCATCGCACTCTGGGCAAATATTATTTTTATAGCCGCTATCCTGGGTTCGATAAGATTTCTGCCTGCCACAAGCTTTATCGTGCCGATGGGTATTTCCTTCTATTCACTCTGCGCTCTTGGGTATGTCGCAGATGTTTATAAGGGCAAAAGCCCTGCCGAGAAGAATTTCATCAGGTACATTCTGTTCATTTCGTTTTTTCCCGTTGTCACTTCCGGACCCATCCAGAGATCTGATGTTTTTCTTAAGCAGATAAATGAAGACAAAGAATTTGATTATACCCGTGTCAGAAGCGGACTTTTGATGATTGCTTACGGTCTTTTTGCCAAGAATTTCGTTGCTGACAGGCTGGATCTGATAGTGGGGCGTGCTTATGACGGGTATGAGACTCAGACCGGTGCGGTGCTCCTGATAGGGGTGGTTGCCTATGCATTCCAGTTGTACTGCGATTTCATGGGTTATTCGTTTATCGCACTCGGATCTGCAAGGGCTCTCAGCTTTGAACTTCCGGATAATTTCAGACAGCCTTACTTTTCAAAGTCGGTCAAGGAATTCTGGGGCAGGTGGCATATATCCCTTTCGACATGGCTAAGGGATTATATCTATTTTCCCCTCGGAGGAAGCAGAAACGGAAAGGCAAGAACGCTTATCAATATCGCGATCGTATTTATAGTCAGCGGTATCTGGCACGGCAGGGGACTGACATTTATTGTCTGGGGCGCGCTTCACGGACTGTACAGGATTGCTGAGGAACTTACCCTTAAAAAGCGAGATGCATTTATTTCGGGAGTTAAAAGCAGCGCTGTGAGGAAGCTGCTTTCTGCGTTAACTGTAGCGCAGACATTTATCCTGGTCGATTTTGCCTGGCTGTTCTTCCGCGCAGAGTCTTTGGACAGTGCATTTGTTATCATCAGAAGGATATTTACGGAAAACGAATTGGCCCGGACTGTGCGGGACGGCCTGTACACCTTCGGAATTGCTAAGAAGGAACTGGCAATATGGGCTCTGGGACTGCTCATGGTTATCATGGTTGATATACTCCGTGAGAAAGGCATCCGGATAGGCGCATGGTTCGGAAAAAGAAACGTGATCTTCAGATGGGCATTTTATGTTGCGTTTATCGTCTTTATGATAGGGACAGGCATCTATTATTACGGCTATTCGTCTTCGGCATTTATTTATTCGGGATTTTAGTCTTAAATGAAGAAACTGATTATCAAAAGCATAATAATGGCTTTGATCGTCACCGGAATAGTTGCCGGTGTTGAAATGCTGTCGATGTATCCCCATACTAAGGATGTGATGACTGAGATCACAAACAGCGAAGAGTATGCCGGGGAAGAGAGCGGAACAGCTGATATAGTATCGATCATTCAAAAGGCCAAAGAGGCCGATGACACCACTGCGCTTGTTATCGGAGACAGTATTGCAAGACAGATGCTTACCGGTCTTCAGGAAAAGTGCCCGGGGGTTAAGATCGACTGCGCCAATGCGGCAGTGAATATTTCCGGTCAGTATATGCTTGCGGCAGAGTATTTAAATACGCATCCGAAGGCAACGGATATCTGGCTCTTTGCCCATCCGCTCACTCTTACCAGAACCTATGACCTGGAACTGGGCTACGGATATGCGGTGATGCCCTTTGCCATGGAAGGATCCCTTAAATATCTGGATGATGAAACGATCGATCAGATGGCATCGGTTTACGGAAGAGCAGCACTTAACGGCACGGTGGCCGGTCTGATAAACAGATCAACAATGAACCGTAAGCTGTTTTCGACATATATCCGCATGAACAGCTCGGAATATGAACAGGGCAATTCTTATGAGATAGCATCACACTATCTGATCAAGCTTAAACAGTTGTGTGATGAAAAAGGAGTCACCCTGCACTTTTACTCCAGTCCTTCGACGGAGTATTATAGAGATAAGATCGAGGAGACGAGGTCTGATTTTGAGGCTTCGGAATTCTCGAAGGTTTTTCCGGATTATCTGGACAGCATTTATTATTTCCCTACCGAGTGGTCCGGAGACTACAGCCATTTCGGCGGGGACTATGCCGACCGAAGGACATATGACTTTGTTTTGTCGGAAGCATACGATGAGTTTTTTACGGAACTGTAAATATGTCGGGGTCGATGCGAGCACTGAGTGAAAAAGGAGGATGTAATCATGGACACCAAAGCAATGTATAAATTGTCTTACGGATTATTTGTTCTTACTGCCAAAGCCGGTGACAGGGAAAACGGCTGCATTACGAATACTGCCATTCAGGTTGCTTCGGAGCCTAATCAGATCTCCTTTGCGATCAATAAGGCTAATTACACCCACGACCTGGTAATGGAGTCGAAGAAGGCGAATATCTCGGTCATAAGCGAGGAGGCTTCCTTTGATCTGTTTAAGCACTTCGGGTTTCAGTCCGGCAGGGATGTGAAAAAGTTTGAAGGCTTTATGGATTTTGAGCGAGCGGCAAACGGAATTCCGTATATCACAAAGGGAACGAATGCATACTTTTCGGTTGATGTGACTCAGACGCTTGATCTGGGCTCACATACCCTTTTCATTGGAATTCCCACCGAAATGGCAGTTTTATCGGGCGCTCCGTCCGCAACCTATGCGTATTACCAGGACAATATCAAACCGAAGCCCGCTGCCGCCCCTGCGGAGAATAAACTGCCCGAGGGAGTTCATAAGTGGCGCTGCAAGATCTGCGGATACGAATATGTGGGACCTGTGCTTCCGGATGATTTCATCTGTCCTGTATGCAAACACCCTGCTAGCGATTTCGAGATGATAGAATGAAGACCAATTCATCAAAATTTGAAAAGATTCTTGTAAGACTGTTTCTTACAGCAAACAGTTTTGTATTTGCATTTCTGATTTATTTATCGTTCAGATATTCCTATGTAAATACGGATATAGAGGTGGAATTTCCGACCGTCAAGGGGAATTCACCGGTTTGGGGAGCAGTGGGTGTCCTGCTGTTGCTTGCTGTTTTTTGTTTGATTCATTCTTTGCCTGAGGTTTCGGGAAGAATAGCTCATGCGATAGTTCTTATCCTGTCTTTTTTATCAAGCACTGTTTCTTTTGTATGGATCCGTTCGAGTGCCACTACGCCTTTTGCCGACCAGCTTCAGATATGCCTTGCGGCTTCGGCTTTCAACCGTGGGGATTTTTCCATGCTGGAAAAAGGTGCTTATCTGGCAAAGTGGCCTCAGAATCTGGGCATAACCACTCTTTTAAGGATTATATTTGCGCTGTTTGGAGACTGGAATACTTTTCCTTTTAAAGTTTTTTCCGCGTTGATGGTTTTTCCCATTGTTTACGGGCTTTCGCGGATAACATTTCATCTTACGAAGAGCGAAAAACTCGGGCTGGTGAGTGCTTTTGCGGTATTCACCTGCATTCCCATGTATTTTTACACTTCATTTATTTATGGGGAGATAATATCAACCTCTGCATCGATCATGGCTGTTTTGTTCTTTTTGAAAAGCATGGAAAGACCGGGAGTATTAAATTTTTCGTTGATGGTCCTTTTCATCTTTGCGGCTGTCAGTTTCCGTAAGAACACCCTGATCGTTTTTCTTGCTTTATTGGTGGTGGGTATGCTGAGGCTTTTCTTCGGAGAGGGCAGGAAAAAAGCTGCAATCGTTATAGTAATGATAATAATCGGGATGCTTCTTCCGAATTCTGTGAACAAAATGATCTATTCGGGACATATTTCACCGGACGCAAAGCCGATCCCGGCAATTTTGTATTTGCAGATGGGAATGAACATGACCGAAGGACCGGGCTGTTACGGTTACGGATGGTTTGACAATTCGATTCAGATCATTTATGAAGAATGTGGGTATTCACAGGAAGAAGCAAGTGATGTTGCAAAGGAGATCATCCGCGGGCGGATTGCCGAATTTGCCGGGGATATTCCAGGCATGGCGCAATTTTATAAGATCAAGATCTCGACGCAGTGGGATACTCCGATGTATCAGTCGATCGTCATGAACAATAAGTATGTCTGGGATGAACAGAATGATCTTGCTAAGGTGATCTACAACAATAAGACCGTGTGGAAGGTCATGGACAAATATATGAACATATATCAGCTCTTTATATATTTGGGAATACTTATGGCCGGATTATTCATAATGAAGGACTGCCGAGATGTGAGCAGATTGACCTGTATGATAGCGGTATTCGGAGGCTTTCTTTTTTCCGTTATCTGGGAAGCAAAGAGCAGATATGTATTTCCATATCTTCTCCTTATGATACCAAATGCCGTTATGGGTATGTATATGCTTTCCGGTAAGATCAGAGGTTTTATAAGAAGTAGGAATGAAAAAAAGGTGCTTTGATTTATCATTCTCCGGGACATTTCGGCAGGTATGTAACTTACTCCGTTTATGCTATAATCGGGATGGTTACGATTAACATTTTTTCAGGAGGTGCGCTATGTTCGAACAGATCAAATTATCATTTGCTTCAGATGCTCTTGAGCCCGTTATCGACGCTGCTACCGTGGAAACTCATTACGGCAAGCACCACGCAGCGTATACCAAAACCTTTAATGAGCTTGTTGAGAAGGCAGGCCTTACAGGCAAGTCCGCCGAGGAGATCCTCAGCAGTCTCGATTCCGTCTCAGACCTTACCCTCCGCACCGGACTTCGTAATCAGGGCGGCGGATACCTCAATCACAATATCTATTTCGAACAGTTTAAACCCGAAGCTGAGGCTAAAAAGGCTCCCGAAGGAGCACTTCTTGCACAGATAGAAAAGCAGTTCGGCTCTGTCGATAAGCTTAAGGAGGAGCTGAATGCGCTTGCGGCCTCACAGTTCGGATCAGGCTGGGGTTGGCTTGCCAAAAAGTCCGACGGCACCCTTGTTACCTTCAAGTCTGCAAATCAGGACAATTCCTACAGTCTCGGAATGGATGATGTCACTCCCATCCTTACCCTCGATGTCTGGGAGCATGCTTATTATCTTAAGTACAGAAATCTCAGAGCCGACTATCTGAAGGCTCTCTGGAACATCATTGATTGGAGCGTAGCTGAAGAAAGATACAATTAATGCTTAGTTTTGCATATCTGTTTTCCTTTGCCGTCGCGGTGATCATACTTTTGTATATGATCACGCGAGGCGAGGGATACTCAATAAACCAGATACTTCTGATCACCGTCATAGTCATCGGAAGCGGCGGTTACTATGCATTATCCATATCTGAGAATCTTCCGCAGGCACTATTGGCACTCCATCTTATCTACGTCATTGGTATCTTTGCTCCGATGATGCTCTTTGTTAATGTCTGTGAGATCTACAAAGTTTCTATTCCCGGATGGCTCCTCTGCATTATGTATGCGGGACAGTTCTGCGTCTACGGGTTCGTGCTCACGATCGGCCATTCGGATCTTTTCTACAAATCGGTCAGGCTCAATTTTTCCGGCGAGATAGTTTATCTGACCAAGGAATACGGGCCTTTTCACACTGTATATGTCATTTCGATGTATCTCTATTTTGCTCTTCTCATCCTTGTTTCTTCCGGAGTTATCAAAAGAAGGAGAAGGATATCTGCGCTCGATGTAAACGCCATCTTTTTCCTTGAGTTTTTCACCATAGCCGTATATATTGCGGAACGCATGGTTGGACTTAAAGCGGAGCTGATGCCGTTCATCTTCGAGGCGGCGGCGATTCTGCTTATGATCCCGATAACGAAGCTCAACACATTCTCGCTGACCGGACATAACGAACTGATACGCAGCCGTCTGGAAAAAGAAGGATATATCTTCATCGATAAAAAGCTCCGCTTCATGGGCTGTAACGACAGGGCCTATGAATTCTTCCCGGAATTAAAAGAGTGGGAGCTTGAGAAGAAGCTTCCGGGCAAGGGAGGGAGGTTTAATACTTACCTTCGCCAGCCTTTGTATAAATACATCGAACAGGAAGAGGACGATCTCTTTTCCGGAACCTTTGAGCTTAAGGATGAGAAGCTCATATACCGCATCGGTATAATCAGGAACCGTTCAAATATAAAGCAGGGATATATCATAGAACTTGATAAGGACTATGCAAAAGAATGAATAAGTATCTGAAGAGATTCAAACCGAAAAGATTCATAGATTATTTCTCTTATTGCTTTATCATGTTCACGGCCATCATCTTCCTTATGGCTTTTTTCGAAAATGATGATAAAGGAGAAGCGTATACGGGGGATTTCGGTTCGGTTTCCTTTGACAAAGGCTGGATGATGGAATCGGACGGTGTGGTCTCTGAGATCACATTGCCTGCATCTACAGGAGCGCGGAGCGGAGAATGGATGATCATCCGCAACACCCTGCCCGAAGATCTCGAAGGAAAATCGGTCATCCTGTTCAGAACGCGGATGGAGGATCTGTACATCTATATAGACGGGGAACTCAGGACCTGCTATGCCTCGGAGAATTTCGAGAATGTCTCGTATCACATCCCCAGCGCATACGTTGCATGCGATCTGACTTCCGCCGATGCCGGAAAAGAGATCGAAGCAAGGTTTCTTGTCAAGAATATCGGCATCATTGAAAGCGTCCGTATCGGAAGCGGGAATAACGCATGGTTTAATGTACTGAAAAATAACATCATTCTTGCGGTGGCTTCGTTCATAATCCTGATCGTCGGCATCTTCGTCGTGATCTTCTATAAGTTTGCGGCGGCAAGATTTACGATAGACAGATCTTTCTTTTACATGGGTCTGTTCATGTGCTCACTTTCCATATGGATGATCTCCGAGAGCAGGCTTCGCCAGCTGATCTTTGCAAGACCGTCACTGAGCAATTACTTTTCCTATTTTGCGATAGAGATAGCAGCGGTATTTGTGTGCGGGTATTTCGATGAGATCCAGAGAAGGGTTTACCACAAGCTTTACGTATTTATTTCCGGGATCATCACTGCGCAGATAATCATTAATCTGACTCTTAATGCGCTCGGTATCGCGGATCTGTTCACAACCGTTTATATATCTCATTTCTGGCTGGCCATCAGCATTGTGCTGGTAAACGGAACGCTGATCAGGGATGTCGTTACGGGAAACTTTAAGGAATATATCGCAAGCTTTGTCGGCACGTGCATATTCCTCTTTTTCTGCATGCTCGAGATCGTAAGCTTTTTCTTCTCGGATATCTGGAGCTTCGGTGTGTATATATGTGCGGGACTGCTGTGCCTGCTTGTGACCACGATCATCCAGACGGCACTTCGTACGGAAAAGAGCAACAAGGCTCACGAGCATGAAAAAGAAGAAAGTCTTCTGATGACGATCGAGGCGATCACAAGCGCGATCGATGCAAAGGACGAATACACGGGCGGCCACTCGGAAAGAGTCGGTGAGTATGCCTGTATGATCGCACGTGAGATGGCGGCGGATTATGATTTTTCCGAAGAGGATATCCTGAGGATACGTTACATCGGATTTATGCACGACATCGGAAAGATCGGTGTTGCTGATTCCGTGCTTAATAAAACCGGACGCCTTACCGATGAAGAATTCTCGCTTATGAAAAAGCACGCCGAGATCGGATATGACCTCTTAAAGTCGATGGGCAATTCGATAGAAGGCCTGCTTGAAGGAATCAGGCATCACCACGAAAGATTCGACGGAACCGGTTATCCCGAC
>JAEEGL013081552.1_pt1 | contig 56848 bp, 33 predicted proteins | sample 9134231 | NCBI WGS metagenome assembly JAEEGL01 (sample SAMN16246548, study PRJNA631951) | gut metagenome | biome: gut microbiome; feature: rumen; material: fiber-attached | host: Bos | place: Iran: Karaj | collected 2018-10
TATATGGGTATTCATGTGAACATAGAACGCGAATGGCCGTGAATTATCCATGAATTTTGGTCGCCGAGTGGGGCGTGTCGAAGACACGCTATCTCAATAACCCCACACGAAACGTAGTGCCGTGTGGGGTAGCGTGCAACCTCGCCTGCCAGCGTCTCGTCGAGGCGCCACCTTGTCGGATTGTGGCGTCTCTTCGAGACGCATTTATGTTACAGGCATGTAATTTCACCACACTGCGCTCCCTATGGTCGCTTAGTATGGTGTTACCGAAATTCAGCATCTTTGATGCTGTTTTAAGGCAAAATCAATTCATGGTCAATTATATGATAATTCATGTGAACATAAAACGCGAATGGCCGTGAATTATCTATGAATTATGGGTAGCTGTAAAGGGGCGCAAAAAATAATTTTTGTTGGGACATACTATGGAGAAAAACATGCCGTTGTCAAAGTATGTTTTGGATGCTCTTTCCCAATGTTCTGCATGGTTTGCTGTCACGCGCGGTCAGCGACCCGGTTTCTTTCAAAAATCATCTTCGCTAATTCTAGCCAAATTCTAGAGTAATTCTAGAGTAATTCTAGGGTAATTCTAGGGTAATTCTAGGTGTACTAGTAGGTAACTAGTATGTTGATAGTAGGTTACTAGTATGTAACTAGTAGGTGATTATGTCGTTTGCTGATTTAGGTTGTCACTTTTGTGACTTGCGACTGAATCTGGTTGACTGGTTAACAACTATCGACTGTTTCCGGCTGTCAATTGGCTTGATTCTTCCATTGTTGTAAAAAACTTGTGCCGCTGTCGGGAATATTTGTTATCTTTGAAATTTGATTGGATAAGTCAATATTTGCGTAATATATTTGAAACCATTAGATTGTATTATAATGACTGAAGTGAAGTTGACAGAAAACGACCTGCCGTACGCCGAGAAGGCGGAGCATTACTGTGCTATGGAAGAGCATTGCACGTCGGCGGTGAGAGCCAAGTTGCTGACTTGGGGAGCGTCACGTGAGCAGGTGGACAGGATAACGGATTATCTGGTGCAGAACGACTACATCAACGAGCCCCGATATGCCCGCCAGTATTGTGACTCCAAGCTGCGGATGCAGAAATGGGGGCGTATCAAGATGGCCTACCATCTGCGTGCCAAGCAACTGCCGAAGCCGGTGATAGAAACGGCCATCGAAGGGCTTGACGAGGTGCTGTACAGTTCGGTGTTGCGAGAGTTGGCGGAGGGCAAATGGGAGCAGCTGAAAGGGGAGGAGAATCCCATGAAGCGCAAAGGCAAACTGGTGACATTCCTGGCATCGAAAGGTTTTGAAATGGACGAGATACAAGAAACCATACAATCTTTAACCAATATAGACATCAAGGCATGAAAAAATCATTCTGGCTGGCGGCTATGGTGCTGCTGACGGCGATGGGCACCGCGCGTGCCGACAACGACATTATCAATGAACCTGTTGCGGCACCTGCCGATGACAGCGTGCAGGCCAGGAAGGGCTTGGCTGCGGGCTCGTGGACTACCACCTCGACCCCGGCACTCAAGGTGGACGAGAACTACTACAGCAACTGGGCTGCCACGGGCGTCTCGCAGGTCTCTTTCATTGGAACCTTCAATGGCGACTACAAGTACACGCATCCCAAGTTTATATGGGACAATGTGGTTGACCTGGCTCTTGGTGTCAATTGGCAGGATCTGGTGGACAATGACAGTTCCTCTTTCTTTGAGACGCGTCGCAAGAACGATGATAAAATCGACCTCACGTCCACTTTCTCAATGAAGCTGAAGAATGCGTGGAACGTCAATGCCTCGGCTAACTTCAAGAGCCAGTTCATAGATGGTTTCAAGTATGCCAGCCCTGAGGATGAGGGAACCTTGGTTTCGTCCTTCATGGCTCCGGGTTACCTTACCACGGCCATCGGTTTCGAGTGCAAAAAGGAATTCTGGAACGTGTCGCTCTCTTTCCTCACGGGCAAGACCACTTTCCTGCTCGACGAGGATGTGGTGAACGCCGGTCAGCTCTATGGTGTGGACACCTCGAACGGCAAGCGTGTCTATGCTGGTCTCGGTTCCTACGTGAAGTTCTACTTCAAGAAGGACATTGCCAAGAATCTGAATTTCTACACCCGTCTGGAGCTTTTCTATGACTATCGCAAACCCTGGTACCACGATCATGTTACTATGGGCAACTTCGGCGCCTGGGAGGACGATACTTGGAGAAAGAAAGACGACGGCGGTACCAAGTCGGGTTTCAGCCGCACGGGCTACTGCGTGCGTTACGACACGGATGTGGACTTGGAGTTCAAGTTGGAATACCGTTTCAGCAGTTTCTTGGCGGCCTATCTCGCCTCGCGTTTCAAATACGATTCCGACTTTGATGGCTCGGCTCGATTCTTCTTCGACCCCAACAGCCCTATGCAGTTCTTCCAGAGTGCAGGCCTGCAGATTTATTTCAACTGGAAGACCCCCAAAGCCCCCAAGGAGTAGGCGTATCGGGAGGTGATACTGTTGTACTAATGGCGAGGGGCGGCAAATATGCCGCCCCTCGTTCGTATTCTGACTGTTGCATAAACTTCTGATGCTGCTGATGAAGATTTGTGCGGCTCTCGTCAGCCCGCGAAGTTGAAGGTGACGTATTCGTTGACGTGCAATCCCATGAGCCGTTCGGCAGAGGCGTGGTATAGCGAGATTTCGAGCAGTCCGGTGGCGGAGACCGTGAGGGCCTCTTTGGCACGTAGGTCGGTCTTGTCGGCTGTGCCGTAGGTATTGGATAGGGAAGTGATGGTAGGGCCGTTGGTAATCAGGCGGAAAGGGCGTTCGCGTTGTATGTTGCGGAATTCGTCGTAGGTGATGCCGAGATAGGCGTTTCCGTAGGCATCAATGTAGGCCACATAGACTTTTAGGGTGTTGTTGCTGGAGATGTAGGTGTAGGTGGATGCGGGTACGAGTCCATCTTTGCGGGTGCCCAGATCTTCGGGGCGTCGGCCGTTAGCCAGCTGGATGGCTATCCCGCAGAATCGGTCGTAGGCGGCAAAGGTACAGTTGCCGGCAGGGTCGCAATGAAATGTCACCACCTTTGTAAAGTCGTTTCCGAAGACTGCGTAGGGCAGGCCGTTGTCGGTACAGATGTAGTATTGATCCTTGTATTCCACGATGACGAAAGCCGCCGTGGGGGTCTCCTGCGAGTCGATGTCGATGATATGGATAGTGTCTTTGGGAAATCCGAGACAGGCATGGCGTACCACGAAGGCGGCACAGGGAATATTGAACTGGCTGACGCCATGGGTGATGTCCACCACACGCAGATTGGCGATTTGGGAATAGAGCTTGCCTTTGACCATACCGGCAAAGAAATCCCGATAGCCCCAGTCGGTGGTGAGAGTGATGATAGGCGATTCCATAAGGGTAAGGTATAAGGATTCTACGGCATTTCAGTGGCTTAGAAACTGTTGTGAATTCAAATACCTGTGCAAAGATACAAACTTTTTGTAAATATAAAGTTTTCTTTGTATTTTTGTAGTTTCAGGCCGTTTGCAGAAGCGGCCATAATATAGGTATAATCAAAAAAATAGGATATAAATGTCACTCTTATCCATTCGTAATTTGCATGCCTCTATCGGCGATAAAGAGATTTTGAAGGGTGTGAACCTTGAAATCAACCGTGGGGAGGTGCATTCCATCATGGGTCCCAATGGCAACGGCAAGAGTACGTTGGCTGGCATCGTGGCCGGCAACCCCAAATATACAGTCACAGAAGGCGAAGTGCTGTACAACGGCAAGAACATCCTTGATTTGCCCGTCGATGTGCGAGCATGCGAGGGCATCTTTCTCGGATTCCAATACCCCGTCGAGATCCCGGGGGTGAGCATCACCAACTTCATGCGCACTGCCGTCAACGAGCAGCGCAAATACCGCGGTCTCGACTCGTTGAGTGGCTCGGAATTTCTCAAGCTGATGGAGGAGAAGAAAAAGGTTGTCGAGATGACAGCCACGTTGGCCAATCGTTCGGTGAACGAGGGCTTCTCCGGCGGTGAGAAGAAAAAGAATGAGATATTCCAAATGGCTATGCTGAACCCTACGTTGGCCATCCTTGATGAGACCGATTCGGGGCTTGACATCGATGCTTTGCGCATTGTGGCTACCGGCGTCAACAAACTGCGTACTCCAGATAACGCCACCATTGTCATCACCCACTACCAACGCCTGCTCGACTATATAGTGCCCGATTTTGTGCATGTGCTCTATGAGGGACGCATCGTGAAGACCGGTACCAAGGAGTTGGCGCTGGAGCTGGAGGAAAAGGGCTACGACTGGATTCGTCAGGAACTCGAAGCGGGTAAATAGCGAAAGGGGAAGAGATGGACAGCATCATACAACAAATGCGCGCAATCCGGCTCGCACTCCGTAAAAACGAGGTGTGGAGAAATGTGGACTTCGACGACTTCTTGACCGACGACCTTGTGTCGCCCTCGCTTGACGACAGCTATGAGTACACCTACCGCTGCAATATCCCTGACTTGGATACTGACCGCCTGGCATTGGTCAACGGCTATTGCCGTCAGCCATTGCAGGTGCTTCCCAACGGTATCGTCATGGGTGGCTTGCGTGAGGCACGTCGGCAGTATCCCGACCTGGTACAGCGCTACTTCGGCAGCTGTGCCACCAAAACGGTGACTCGCAGCTTTACCACCATGCAGGACGAGGCCTTCGGCAAAGGAATGGTCAACCCGTATCTCGACATCAACACGGAACACTATACCGACGGCCTTTTCGTATATATCCCCGATGGTGTCAAGGTGCAGAAACCGCTGCAGTTCCTCTCGGTGATACGTTCCGACCATCCGCTGATGCTCCAGACGCGTAACCTCGTTTATGTGGGGCGTGGCAGTCAGGTGGCCATCATCCATTGCGATGATAGCTACGACCAGAACAGCAGTTTCTCAAACAACGTGACCGAGATATTTGCCGACGAAGGCGCCCTAGTGGAACACTACAAGATGCAGAACCTCAATGCCCAGTCGGCGTTGTTGAATCAGACCTACACCACCCTGCAGCGTGACGCTTCGCTTCGCTCAATCGCTATCAGCATCAATGGTGGTCACATACGCAACCATAGCGAGATACGTATGGATGGCGAGGGCTGCGAGACTCAGGCACACGGGCTCTACCTTATCGACAAGGAGGAGCAGGTGGACAACTACATCTTTGTGGAACACTCCCATCCGCATTGTCATAGCAACGAACTTTTCAAAGGCATCATGGACGATGCGGCGCGTGCCACTTTCAACGGCCATGTGCTTGTGAGCGACGGCGCTGCCAAGACGGAGGCCTACCAGTCCAACAAGAATATACTGATGACGGACAAGGCCGTGGTCAATACCAAACCATTCCTTGAGATATATAACGACGATGTGAAATGCTCGCATGGCAGCACCATAGGCCAACTTGACGAGCAGGCATTGTTCTACATACGTTCCCGTGGAGTGAGTGAGCGCACAGCCAAAACGATGCTGCTTTACGCTTTCTGCGACGAGGTGATACAGAAGATAGCCATTCCCGCATTGCGTGAGCGGTTGAGCGACATGGTGAAGAAACGCCTTCACGGAGAGTTGAATGTATGCTCCGACTGCGCTTTGCACTGCAGCACCCCATGTAACGGCGAAGAGGCGGGAGCTACTTTCAAAATCGATGTCAGCAAGTTATAACCTCCTCCGATGCTGTCCGCCGACGCCAACACCAATCCATGCCCGTGAAAAACTTTGTCCTACTGATACTGCTATGCTCTTTCTCCCTTGTGACAACGGGGCAGGAGGTGTGTCCATACACCTTCCCGGCCAAGGACAAGGTGAATTTCGACAATGGAGTGTCGGCCTACGAAAAGCGTAATTTCCCGGAAGCCAACACGTTGCTGCGCAAGGTGTCGTCGCGCCACCCCCGTGCAGCCGATCCCTACTTCTACCTGGGAATGATAGCGGCGACTGAGAATACCAACCCCGGTGCCATACGTCACTATTTCACACGGCTCAACGAGGTGTGTCCCGACTACCCCAACGCTTTGGCTCATTATTATATGGGCATTATCTACTATACCGACGAGAAATACGAAGAGGCGGTGGCTGCCTTGAACCGCTATTTCGATATCGCCAACCAGAAGAGTATACCGTCTTATGTGGCTGTCTACGAGGAGGCATCCAATTATCTGTATTGGTCGCAGTTTCTGGCGGAGGCCACCCTCAATGCTGTGCCTTTCAATCCGCAGGTGGTCTATGGAGCATCGTCCAAGACCGACGAGATTCTGCCCTATATCACGTGGGATGGCAAGCACATCTACTATCTGCGCAAAGTGTCGCAGCGCAAGGAGAAGACCTACTATGGCAAGGTATTGGATGAATTGAAACCGCGACTTTGTGTGAGCCGATGGCGCGACACGGTGTTCTCCACGGGAGAAGAACTGCCCGACCCTTTCAATCAGGGTCCCCCCGAAGGCGGTGTCAGCATCACGGCCGACAACCAGCTGCTCTACTATTCGGTGTGGACGCAGGACAAAGGTACAGGCAATTTCGATATTTGCTTCTCGGAGCGCAAAGGTGGGGTATGGCAGCCGGTGAAGGATGCGGGTGCCAATGTCAACAACGCGAAGGCATGGGATTCGCAGCCCAGCATCTCGTCCGATGGGCAGTGGCTCTATTTCGCTTCCAACCGTCCCGGCGGCCAGGGGGGGACCGATATCTGGCGTTGTCATCGTCTGCCCAATGGCGACTGGAGCCGTGCCGAGAACCTCGGTCCTGCAGTCAACACGGCGGGCAATGAGAAATGTCCGTTTCTCCATGCCGACGGCAAGACGCTCTATTTTGCCTCCAACGGATGGCAAGGTTTTGGCGGCTATGATATGTATTTCATCAATCTGAACGATACCTATTTGCAGCGCCCCACCAATATGGGCATGCCTATCAATGGCGATGGTGACGACATCTGTTTCGGCGTGATGGCGGATGGCAAGAAGGCCTATTATGCCGACCGTGCCAAGGATTATAACGGTGTGGGAGGCACAGATATTTTTTGGTTCGAGCTCTACCCCGACGCACGTCCCGAAGCTATGAAGTGGATACAGGTCAAGTCTGTGGCACCACAAGACCCCACAGTCGCCAAGCCAGTGACGTTGCGTGTGAAACGTTATGGGGCTCCCGAGGCATGCTATACGGTGACGGGGCAGGAGACGGCAATGATGCTGTCGGTGAGTGAGACCAATGTGGTGTCGGCTGCTGCCGAGGGCTATATGCTGCATGTGCAGGTGTTGGCCAAGAGCGATGTGCAGCGTATGTCGCATCTTGATGTGCGGTTGTCGCCGCTGGCTGTGGGCGGGACCTACCGGCTGAAGGGGCGACTGTTCGACGAGCGGTCGGGCAAACTTACAGATACAGGTCGTCAGATGATGGACGCCTATGTGCCCTACCTGCTCGACCACCCCTCTCTCCATATCCGTCTGGAGAGCATGAAGACGGTCGAGGCCAAAGCGCTCTACGATTACCTTATCTCGCAGAAACTGCGTCCCGACCGGCTGGATTACGCAGGCGGAACGGCTTACACGCAGACACAGCTGGTGGTCACCGCTCTGTGACGGGAGCAATACAACATCAGACAATGTAATACACTATTCGATAAGCAATAGAACCTAACATACCGACGGCATTATGATTTGGCGCGTATTCAAATATTTGAAGTATTTCAAGGTAGAGCTGTTTCTGAACATCTTTTTTAACCTGCTTTCGGTGGTGTTCAATCTGTTCTCCTTTGTCCTTATCATACCTTTTGTCGAATTGCTGTTCGGATTGTCCGTTCCTCCAGCGGAGGCACCTGCCTTTGCACTCTCGCAGGATGGCTTGACCGATTGGCTGATGTGGCAGTTATACCACTATAAGGAGCTTTGGGGGGTATGGAAGTGTATCTTTATTGTCTCTGGCGGCTACTTGGCTGGCAATCTGCTGTCCAATGCCACCCGCTATATGGGGTCGCATTTCCTCAGCCCCATCCGCAACGGTGTGGTGTGCCGCATGCGTGACGATTTCTATCACAAGGTGACGATATTGCCGGTGTCCTACTTCAACTCGCGTCGAAAAGGTGACATTTTGAGCCGTCTTTCCAACGACCTGTTCGACGTGGAATGGAGCATCGTCTGCTCCTTGGAGATGCTGATTAAAGCCCCCATCAACATACTCCTCTTCGCGGCGACGTTGGTGTATATCAGCCCACAGCTGTTTCTCTATTTCCTGTTGATACTCCCGGTGGCTGTCTTCTTGATAGCCCGCATAGGCACAAGTCTCAAGCGCAATTCCGTCAAAGGACAGACCAAGCTGGGCAACCTGTTCTCCGTATTGGAGGAGTCCCTCGCTGGAGTGAGAGTGATTAAGGCGTTTGGCAAAGAGGAACGTTTTATCTCTCGTTTTGAACATGTCAATGAGGATTACAGCCGATCCATGGTCAAAGTGGCCAGACGGCGCGAGTTGGGCAGCCCGTTGTCGGAGGTGCTGGGAACCTTAGGGTTGGTGGCCATACTCATCATCGGAGGTTCCTTTGTGGTCAATGGTGAGTTGGCCTCCTCGGTGTTCATCTTCTTTGTCATTATCTTCGCCCGACTTATCCCGCCGGTGCAGCAGGTGGTGAAGGGTTACAACAACCTGCAGAAAGGCAGTGCCTCTGCAGCACGTATCTTTGAGGTTATCGATGCCGACGAACAGATAGTTGAGAAGCCGTCTCCCGTAGTGCTTACCGAGTTCCGTTCCTGTGTGGAGTATCGCGATGTCTCGTTCTCCTATCAGCCAGACAATGCCGACCCTGTGTATGTGTTGAACCATATTAACCTCACGATACCGAAGGGCAAGGTCATCGCACTGGTGGGTCCGTCGGGAGCCGGCAAGACCACGTTGGCCGATTTACTGCCCCGTTTCTATGATTGTGTGTCTGGGCAGATACTTATCGACGGTGTGCCTGTCAAGGATTGCCAGATAGACTCATTGCGCGCTTTGACGGGCATCGTGTCGCAGGACTGCATCCTTTTCAACGATACGGTGGCTAACAATATCGCTTTCGGTCGTCCCGACATCTCGATGGAGGCCATACGCCAGGCCGCCCGTGTAGCCAATGCCGACGAATTCATTTCTCAGATGCCCGAGGGCTATTACACCTGCATCGGTGACAGGGGACTCAATCTCTCCGGCGGACAGCGTCAGCGACTCAGCATCGCTCGTGCCGTACTCAAGAATCCTGCCATCCTCATTCTTGACGAGGCCACCTCGGCACTTGACACCGAATCGGAACATGCTGTGCAGCAGGCATTGGAGGAACTTCTCAAAGGCCGCACGTCGCTTGTCATAGCCCATCGGCTCTCCACCATACAGAATGCCGACGAAATAATCGTGATGGAAAAAGGCGAAATTGTCGAGCGCGGCAGCCATACAGAGCTGCTACAGCACCACGGACTATACAAAAAACTTGTTGATATGCAGTCTTTTTCTAATTAATATCAAAATAATTTTGTCATGTTGGGAAAAGTTGGTACTTTTGCACCCGATTTCAAGGGAGTATAGCTCAGCTGGTTCAGAGCACCTGCCTTACAAGCAGGGGGTCACAAGTTCGAACCTTGTTACTCCCACCCGGATGTCCACTGCCGCCATTAGGCGGCAGTTTTGTTTTCCTAATCCCCTACATTCGGAAATTCAAAAAATATTGGATAAAATCAAAACAGTTTCTAAAAATAGTCTTATCTTTGCAACTATGAAAATCAGGCATCTTTTTGTTATATCGTTGTCTCTTATATGGATATTCCTTGTGTCGTCATGCCATAGGAACCGCTTGCCGGAGGGTGTGTTGGACCATGAGGCAATGGTGGCTTTTCTGACCGACGCTCACATGTTGGAGAGCTACTATGCTGTGGAGACCAACTTCCACTACGAGTTGAGAATCCAGGAAATGACGGCATCCTACAATGAACTGTTCGACAAGCATGGGGTCAGCCGTGAACAGGTGGAGCGCAGTCGCGACTACTACCTGCATCACGAACGCGAGTATAAGGAAATCTATGAGCAGGTGGCGCAGAATCTGGCGGAAGCAGCCAGTGGTGAGAAGGGTAAGAAGAAGATGTTCCAAAAGATGATTAAAGGCGGTAAACTTAGATAATCAGTACAGATGCTTGTAAAGACATACGGTAGTGCCATCTATGGGGTCAACGCCTACACTGTCACCGTTGAGGTCAGTGTGGAGCCGGGCGTGAACTTTACGCTTGTCGGTTTGCCCGACAATGCAGTCAAGGAGAGTCAGCAGCGTGTGGAATCGGCCATCGGGCAATGTGGTTTCCATATTCCAGGCAAGAAGGTGGTCATCAACATGGCGCCCGCCGACATACGCAAGGAAGGTGCCGCTTACGATCTGACGCTTGCCATTGGCATCCTTGCTGCCAACGGCAATATGAAGAGTGACCATTTGGCGGACTACGTCATCATGGGAGAACTGTCACTCGACGGCAGTCTTCGCCCCATCAAAGGGGTGCTACCCATTGCCATAGAGGCCCGGCGCAAGCAGTTCAAGGGCATTATACTGCCACGCGACAACGCTCGGGAAGCCGCTATTGTCGACCGGCTGGAGGTGTATGGTGCCAACCATATCAGCCAGGTAATCGGTTTCCTTAATGGTGACTGCGAGTTGGAACGTAGGGAGTTCGACACCCGCAAGGAGTTTGCCTCTTCGCTGAACAATTACGAATACGACTTTGCCGATGTCAAAGGGCAGGAGGGAGTGAAACGTGCTCTTGAGGTTGCTGCAGCAGGGGGACATAATGTGTTGATGATTGGCAGCCCAGGGTCGGGCAAGACGATGTTGGCCAAACGGCTTCCGTCCATCTTGCCACCTCTTACATTGGAGGAATCGCTTGAGACGACGCAGATACACTCTGTGGCAGGCAAGATGCACAAAGAGGATGCCCTGATTGCCGTGCGCCCTTTCCGCGCTCCTCACCATACAATATCAGACGTTGCCCTCTGCGGCGGCGGTGCCAACCCGCAGCCCGGGGAGATTTCGCTTGCACACAATGGTGTACTTTTTCTTGATGAACTCCCTGAGTTTAAGAGGGCTGTATTGGAAGTGCTCCGTCAGCCCATGGAGGAGCGTAGGGTGACCATCAGCCGTGCGAAGATGACCACCGAGTACCCTGCTGCATTCATGCTGGTGGCTGCCATGAACCCTTGTCCTTGCGGCTACTACAACCATCCGACTATCGAGTGCACCTGTGCTCCCGGACAGGTGCGCAAATATCTTGGGAAGGTCAGCGGCCCTTTACTCGACAGGATTGACCTGCATATCGAGGTTACCCCTCTTTCCCACGCCGCCCTTGCAGAAAAGAAACTCGGTGAGCCCAGTGCGGTGATTCGCGAGCGTGTCATTGCTGCCCGTCGCATCCAAGAGGAACGCTACAAGGACTACAAAGGTATCCATTGCAATGCTCAGATGAACCAGAAACTGTTCCGCCAATGGTGCGACATCGACACCGACTGCCAGGAACTGATGAAAGCCGCCATGGACCGCCTGGGTCTCAGTGCCCGTGCCTATGATCGCATCCTCAAAGTGGCCCGCACCATCGCAGACCTTGAAGGTGCCGAACGTATCAACGTTACCCACCTAAGTGAGGCGATTAATTACAGATCATTGGACAGGGATAGTTGGGGTGGATAATAAGTTTTGAATGCAAAGGAAAATATGGCAAAGAAGAAAGAATTATCGACTACCGCAAACAACAACCATCGCAAAAAATGTGACAGTTCAACCCAATTGCCAATCATAGGGGGTGGTCAATCTAATGCAAGCCCCTCTTCGGGTGAGATAATCCTTTACCAGCCGGATAGTGATATAAGATTAGAAGTCCGATTGAATGATGAAACAGTATGGCTTACACAGGCGCAAATGGCAGAGCTATTTGGAACAGGTCGCCAAGCCATCACAAAACATTTGAAAAACATTTATGAAACCGGCGAACTTGAACGCACCTCAACTAGTTCCATTTTGGAACTACTTCAACCAGAAGGCAAGCGAATGGTCATGCGTAAACGCGAATACTATAATCTTGATGTCATCATTTCCGTTGGCTATCGCGTCAATACCAAGCGAGGCATTCAATTTCGTCAGTGGGCTATCCGCGTGTTGAAAGAATACTTGTTGAAAGGTTATTCTGTTAATAATCGTATAGAACGATTAGAACAACGAGTAACGAAAACCGAGGAGAAGATAGACTTCTTTGTCCGTACATCCTTGCCACCGCTAGAAGGAATATTCTTTGATGGGCAAATATTTGACGCCTACACCTTCGTTTCCGACTTGATGCGGTCTGCAAAAAAACAGATTATTCTCTTCGACAACTATGTGGACGACACAGTACTGACGATGCTTAACAAGCGAAATCCTAAAGTGAACGCCACCATCTACACCAAAACTATTTCGAAACAGTTCTCTCTCGACCTTGCGAAGCATAACGCCCAGTACAACCCCATTGAAGTAAAACAATTCGATAAAGTCCACGACCGTTACCTCTGCATCGACAACACTATTTATCATATCGGTGCCTCTTTGAAAGACCTTGGCAAGAAGTGGTTTTCTTTCAATAAGATGGAAATGACAACAACAGAAATAATGAAAAACGTAGTAAAAAGGACTGCAGAATGAGAGTATTCTTACAGATTATTTCACCTGTAAGAAGTGAAAGGATTTCAAATTGATTTTGTCAAAGAACTCTATAAATTATAAAATATCAATATATTACAAGAGATATTAAAAAGTTAACGCACCAGTATCATTGATAGAACAAAAGAAATGCAATTATGGATAAAGAGCAAGCTTTAATTCTTGTGCGACAGTACAAGCAGGCAATTTCTAATATGTTTGATACATCAAAAGTGTATCTGTTTGGCTCTTACAGTAAAGGTACCGCCAACAATGAGAGTGATATAGACGTAGCTATTGTAATCCCAGAATTGAAAGGAGACTGGTTTACCATAGTACCCAAACTATGGTCTGCCACTCGCAGTGTGAGTACGCTAATAGAGCCCGTACTGATTGAAGAGTGCAATCCTTCTCCTCTTTATGACGATGTTATGAGAACAGGGATTGCGGTATAGGCGGAGGCCATCACGTACAGAAGTCTGGACAGGGACTCGTGGGGGCAGTGACGGCTCTTGGAAATAATGAAATCCCCGAATGCGCAACGCACATTCGGGGATTTTCTTATTCTAATGGCTCTATAGGTTGACCGTTAGCGGCGCACCACGATGGGGAAGTGGTGGTCGGTCTCCTTGAGTCGGATGTTGTTGATGGTGGTGTTGTATTGGTGACGTTCGGCACCGATGTATTCCATCTGTGTGGTCATGAACCTGTAGTAGTCGTACATGTTGCAGTTGATTTTGGCGGAGATGCGTTTGCCCGAGGCGTCAAACTTGGTGATACTGGCCGAGTAGCCGTTGCGCTCTTCGGTGATTTTCCATGCCGGCATGAATCTGCGCGAGGAGTCCACTGCCGTCCAGCGGGTATCCATGATGTAGCAGTCGGCCACGATGGGGTCGTTCCAGCCCTCGCCCACGTAGAAGGTGGCTACGTAGCATGGAAATTTGATATTGAGCGTACCCAGCGAGTCGTCGATATAGGCGCTGCCGCTGCAGGCATAGAGGTAGGCGGTGTCGTTGCAGATGAAACCTGCCACGCTGTCCTGAGGGCTGTCGATGAAGATGGAGCCGTCCTTCATGACGGTGAATGCGCCAGTGGCGTTATCGTCGGAGTTGCCGTTTGAGTCCTTGTCTTTTCCGCAGCCAGCCAGAAGCATGGTGCCGAATACGAGGGACAATCCTAAAATCTTGTAGATGTTTTTCATAGTAAGATGGATTTTGAGGGATAACGAAAAGATGATGTGTTTAGTATGTGGAGCGGTTAATTATTATCTTTGTTTGGTGCGGCGGTGCTGTCGGTAGCATGGGTGTCGTTTGATGCATTGTTGAATAGCTGGAAGATAGGAGGTATTTCCACGACGTAGTGTACGCGCCATTCGTCGTTGCGTTTGAGCAGATTGATGGTCTCGTGGGTGGTGTCTTTGGGTGTCGTCTTGGTATAGGCGACGGAGGCAGTTGTGTCGGTAGTGATGTCGACGGAGGTGATGTCGATGGTGGCGGGGGTATTTTCGGGGATGACGTTAGGGGCGAGGTTGGGCATGATGGCTTTTTCTACGAAGAGCAGGGTGATGTCGCGGGTCTCTTCCGTGACGTAAGGTTCGGCCTCTTCAATGCGGTAGTTGGCCATAGCGTCGAGGTAGCCTTGTGCAGCTTGTTTGATTTGCTGTTTGTCGCTATTGCAGGCAGATAGCAAGATTGTCATCATCATTGTGGTTAATGCTAACCGGTAGATTCTTGTCATAGGTATGTGGCTAAAAGAGAATAAAAGAGTGCCTAATTGCTTAGGCACTCTTTTTTGTAAGGTTCAAACTTTAGTCTGTTTAGATAAGTGGACTATCAGCACCAATCTTTTTTGAAGATTGTGAAGCAGACTTTGGCTGGGTAGATGTAGCAGTTCCTGATGTTTGGGCGGTAGGTACCAGAGGAGTAGAAGCATCAATCTTATTGCTGCTCTTCTTCGTGGTAGAGACAGTGCCTGTAGCTGTACCGTCCTTTTTCACTTCTTCTTTAACAGTAGTTTTAGTAGGAGCAGGTGCGGGTTCAGCAACAGCTTCTACAACGGTGTCAACAGGAGCAGGGGTTGCAACAACAGGAGTTTCCTCAACGATAGTGTCTTCAACCGGCTCTTCGGGAGCGTTGTTGCAAGCCATAATGCAAGCGCAGGAAACTGCGACGACTGCTAATAAACTAATTTTTTTCATTGTGGAATATGTTAAAACATTTATCTATATATTACACGATATTACATGCGAGCAGTGCCTTTGGCAATACCCTTGCCCATGTCTTTCAGTTTCACACTGGTGATGGTGGCGGTCATAGTGGCGCGAGGAGCAGCATCCATAAATTGTTGCAGAGCCTCAGCACCTTGCTGTGCGGTACCTGCATTGACAGCAGCTGAATAATCAGCGAATCCCTGATATTGGTTGAGCATTTCGCCACTAGCAGTAGCAGTGATGGTCAGAGTGGTAGCATTAAAAGCAGTTACATTAGCATTCATATTACCAGAGAGTATCCAGTCAGGATAATCTTGGAGCTGAGCATTGCCAGTTTGGTAGAAATTGCCTTCATTGAACTGAAGATTTGCACTGGAGGTGTCATATTGTCCAACAACAGTGGGAAGCTGGATTTCAGCGAAGGGGAAATACATGCTGTAGTGAGTTGCATCTGTCCAGTGAGCACTTCTTCTGGATGCGATAATAACAGCATTGGCTTGGCCATTATATGCCACAAGACTGTCCTGAGGAGTGGTGTAGTTAGCAACGGTGCCCAAAGCAATGGTTACGCCTGCATTGGTGCCACCACCATTGTCACCGCCATTGTTGTTACCGCCGTTGCCACCATTGTTGTTACCACCGTTGTTCTCGGTGCCGGGGGTTTCGGTTTCTTCATCTTTGCCGCAAGAAGCAAAAACGAGACTGCTTGCTAATAAAGCAATGCCTAAGAATTTGAATACGTTTTTCATTGTAGAATGTGTTTTAAATGTGTTAATAATATTGATTGTTTAGATTTTTCCGTGTCTGAAAACAAATGCAAAGATACAATTATTTTATTACAATACAATATTCGTTTTGTTTTTTTTTCGGTTTTAGGGATATTTAACGCCTGGCCCTGGAGGTGAAATTCGTGGTAATTCGCGTTTTAAAACCTGTAGGGATTCGCGTCGCTCAATGTAATATTGTTTGACCATGATTTATAGCCCCGATTGTTTCACGCCGTAAACTAAGAGAAGCTAAGACCAAACTAAGAGAAACTAAGACCAAACTAAGAGAAACTAAGACCAAACTAAGACCAAACTAAGAGAAACTAAGACTAAACTAAGAGTTAACTAAGAGTCAACTAAGAGTCAACTAAGAGTTAAACAAGAGTTAACTAAGAGTCAAGATATAGTGGGACACGCTGGGGACAGGTGTCTGTATGGGGGGAGGGGATGGTGGTGCGGTTTAGCGGCTCTTGATGTCGAGGGCGTTGCGGATGCCGTTGCCGAGGAGCATGAATGCGAGGACGATGAGCATGATGGCTGCTCCGGGGATGAAGGCCAGGTAGGCACTGTCGAGCAGTATGTAGCCATAGTTCTCCTTGACCATGCTGCCCCATGAGGGCATGGGGGGCTGCACGCCGATGCCGAGGAAGCTCAGGCCGGCCTCCAAGAGGATGGCGCTGGCGAAGTTGGCTGCGGTGATGACGATGACGGCTCCGAAGATGTTGGGCAGGATGTGGCGGAAGATGATGCGTGGGGTGCCATAGCCGAGGGCTCGTGCGGCTTCGACGTATTCTTTCTCCTTGATGGAGAACACCTGTCCTCGCACCACTCGCGCGATGTCCACCCACATGGTGAGTCCCACGGCCACAAAGACTTGCCAGAACCCTTTGCCGAGGGCGAAGGTGATGGCGATGACGAGCAGCACGGTGGGGATGGACCACACGACGTTGATGAACCACATGATGACGTTGTCGACCCAGCCGCCGTAGTAGGCCGCCAGGGCTCCGAGGGTGATGCCGATGAGCAGCGCGATGGCTATGGCTATGAAGCCCACGGAGATGCTGACGCGGCTGCCTATCATGATTTGGCTCAGCACGTCGCGGCCGTAGCCGTCGGTGCCGAAGAGGAACGTGCGTGTCTGCACCTTGACGACGTCGCTCTTGGCATAGCGCAGCGTTTCTCCGTCGTTGGGCACAGAGCCGGTGTAGGTCTCCGCCACGACAGTGTCGCCCATGGTGCGGTGGCTGTAGATGGGTATGGCCGTGTAGGGTAGCGGTGCGCCGGAGAGCATGGTCTTCAGCGGGTTGGCGGTACCCTTGGCAGCGGTGTCGGCACTGCCCTCTTTCTTCACGCAGAGGAAGGTGGCCTTGGAGAGGGGTTTCATCGTGGCCAGTTCCAGATACTGCTGGTTGCAGTAGGGGGTGTGGTCGGGGGTGATGAGGTAGCCCAGCAGCGCCATGAGCACGAAGAGTCCGATGACGACCAAGCTGGCCATAGCCATCCAGTCTTTCTTGAACCTGTGCCATATCATGGCAGTCAGCGAGGTGCCTTCGGTGGAGGCCTGCTGCGTGAAGCGGCGATGGAAGAGGGAGGTGAGGGTCATGTTTTGTCAGAGGGTTGGGACTACATGAATCCGAGTTCCAGTTTGATATTGTCGGGGATGCGTTCGAAGTCCCATGGCGGGTCGAAAGTGATTTCAATGTCGACGTCGGTGACGCCCTCGATGTGGCTCACAAAGTCGCGTGCCTGCCACACCATGTTTTCGGCCTCGGGGCAGTCGGGAGCAGTGAGCGTCATGGTGATGTGCACCTTGAAGTCGTCGGAGATGTCGATGCCGTATATCAGCCCCAGGTCATAGATGTTGACAGGGATTTCGGGGTCGTAGACGTTGCGGAGGCAGTTGATGACGGCGTCGTGGAGCGTTTCTTTGGTGGGAGTCATGGCGGTGAGGGTTATTTGTCGGTCATGGAAAAGGCGAGGGCATACATCTTCATCTGTTTCACCATGGAGGTGAGGCCGTTGGAGCGGGTGGGGGAGAGGTGCTCCTTGAGCCCGATGGCATCGATGAAATGCAGGTCGGCGGCGAGGATGTCCTGAGGCGTCTGGTTGTCGAGGACGCGGATGAGGAGCGTGATGATGCCTTTGGTGATGACGGCGTCGCTGTCGGCACGGAACCGCAGGCGCCCCTCTTCGTGGGTGCAGCTGAGCCATACGCGCGACTGGCAGCCCTTGATGAGGTTGCTTTCGGTCTTGTCCTTCTCTTCAATCATGGGGCATTCCTTGCCCAGTTCGATGAGGTAACTGTATTTGTCGAGCCATTCTTCGTAGAGCGAGAATTCGTCGATGATGGATTGTTCTATTTCGGGGATAGTCATGGAGGGTTGTATTTCTGTTGATTATTTGGGTGCAGTGCGGATGAGGTAGGCGGCAGCGAGGCCGAAGATGAGTTGGGGCAGCAGCACGGAGAGGAAGGGGTTGAGGTTGCCGTTGATGGCGAAAACGGTGGTAATCTTCATGAAGACAATGAAGGCGAAGGCGATGCTGATGCCTATGGCGAGGTGCACGCCGATGCCGCCACGTGTCTTGCGTGAGGAGACGGCCACGCCGATAAAGGTCATCACGATGATGGCCAAGGGGTTGAGCAGACGTTGGAAGAGTTCAATCTTGGCTGTGATGACGGCGCCGGAGCCGCGGATGGTCTCTTGCCGTATGTGCCGTATGAGTTTGATGCTGTTGAGGGTGGTGATGTTGATGGAAGAGCGGTCGAAATCCTCCGGCATCACGCCGAGGTCCACCTTGCCTGTGGGAATGCGTTCCACGTGCTCCTGCAAGCCGTTGATGGTGCGGTGGTGGTAGTTGCTGACCGTCCAGGAGCCCGATGCGGTGTCGAACTGGATAAAGTCGGCCGTGGCGCGGTCCGTCAGCCGTCCGTCGTCGCCGTAGGTGTCTTTTCCGAAGCGGAAAGCGTTGCGTCCGCGGGCGTCGTAGCTGTTGGCGTACACCTGGGTATTTTCGTCGGTCTGGAAATGGACGTCGCTGTAGTAGTTGTGGCGCATGGTGCGGATGTACTGGCTCTCGAACTCGTCGAGGAACTGGTTGCTCCACGGGATGATGAAGTTGCCCAGCACAAGGACGATGGCGGCCACGATGACGGAGCCGTAGAGGTAGGGCACCAGCAGGCGGCGGTAGCTGATGCCGCTGCCGAGGATGGCGATAATCTCGGTGTTGCCCGCCATCTTGGAGGTGAAGAAAAGCACCGAGATGAAGATGAACAGCGGGCTGTAGAGGTTGACGAAGCCGGGGATGAAGTTGAGGTAGTATTTGAAGGCAATCTGGCTCAACGGGGCGTGGTTGCTGAGGAAGTCGTCCAGTTTCTCCGACACATCGAAGGTGATGACGATGACGATAATCAGCGTCATGGCCAGCAGGAAGGTCTTGATGTACTTCTTGAGGATGTAGTTGTCGAGGATGTGGGCTTCCATGGTGCTGTGCTCGCGGCGGACGTTGGGGTTGCAAAAAGCCCTCACGCGGGGTGCGGAGGGCTGTGCTTTCATACTACGGGGGCGTCACTTGGCGATGCCCATCAGCCGCTGGAAAGCGGTGAGGCATTCGAGGACGTTGGTCTTGATGTGGATGAACTCGTCTACGCCGTAGCCCTTGTAGGTCTCCACCTGCTCTTTGGGGTAGCCGGCGAGGACGATGCTCTTGACTTTGCCTTTGAGCGTGCGGCACACCGTCTCGCATATCTCGGCGTATTCGTCGTCGCTGGAGCACATCACCACGATGTCGGCCTTGGCGTCGAGGGCGGCCTTGCAGCCCTCTTCGGCGGTGGAGAAGCCGGCATTGTCGATAATCTCATAGCCCGCCACGCCGAAGAAATTGGTGGCGAAGCCGGAGCGTGCCTTGCGCATGTTGAGGTTGCCGTAGGTGAGGAGGAACACCTTGGGGCGGATGCCCGACTGCTCGGTGGCGAGGCGGAGGGCTTCGAAGCTCTCGGCGCCGCGGTACTCGCGCAGGGTCTTGATGTCGCCCTGTGCGCCGCAGTGGCAGCAGCATTCGTGTTTCTCTATCTTGCCATCCATGGTCTCCAGGAGGTTGGGGTATTGGTTGGTGCCGAGAATGGTGGTGCGGCGGGTGGCGATGTCGAGGTCGCGCTGCTGTGCTATGCGGGCGATTTCGTCCTGCACGTAGCCCTGACGTATGGCGCTGGCGAAGCCGCCACGCTCCTCAACGGCGAGGAACTGTTCCCATGCGTATTGGGCTATGCTGTTGGTCAGGTTCTCGATATAGTAGCTTCCCGCTGCGGGGTCGGCAATCTTGTCCATGTAGGATTCCTCCTTGAGGAGTATCTGCTGGTTGCGGGCGATGCGGTAGCTGAAGTCGTCGGCTTGCTTGAAGGCCACGTCGAAGGCCTGCACCGAGATGGCGTCGGCACCGGCGATGGCGGCCGACATGGTTTCGGTCGTCGTGCGCAGCATGTTGACGTAGGGGTCGTAGATGGACTTGTTCCATGTGGCCGAGGTGGCGGTGATGAACACCTTGTAGGCGCACTTGCAGGAGGGCTTGTACTGCTCCACCACCTTGCTCCACAGCAGGCGGGCGGCGCGGATCTTGGCTATCTCCATGAAGTAGTTGCCGCCCGTGGCGAAGGAGAACACCAGGTTCTTGGCCACGTCGGTGGCGTCGAGACCCATGTCGGTCAGCTTGGCCATCAGCTCGTTGGCGGCTGCCAAGGTGAATCCAAGTTCCTCCACGATGTTGGAACCGGCGTTGTGGAAAATGCTGCCGTGCACGGTGAGCACGCGGAACAGCGGAAGCTCCGTTTTGGCGAGAGCCATCAGCTCCTTGGCCTCCCGATAGGAGCGCTCCTCGTCGAGCGTGCCGTGCTTCAGGGCGCGACGGAACATGTCGAAGCCGCAGGAGCCGGCCACCTTCTGCGTGTCGAACCCCAGCCCTTTGGCTGCCTCGACAAACAGTTTGAGGGTGCTCACGAAGTCGGGCGAGCAGGTGAAGTTGATTTTCACGTTGTACAGGTCGATGCCCTTGAGGAGCGTCGTCATCTGTGCGGCGTTCTCAATCATCCTGGCGCAGAAGCCCAGCGACGTGGCGCCGCGCTTCACGGCGTCGACGGCAAAGGCGTTGGCCTTCGCAGGGTCGTGCTCCTTGATGTCCTGACGGATGTCCCACACATTGTTGTCCGTGTGCTTGCCACGGGTGTAGGGATATTGGCCGGGGTTGGAGTCGAGATATTCCAGATGCTCCAGGTCTTCGGCGCGGTAGTAGGGCTTCACCTTGAAACCTTCGATGGTTTTCCAAACCAGTTTCTTCTCATAATCGGCACCTTTGAGGTCCTTGTTGATGACTTCCTCCCATTTTTCGGTGGACACGGGAGGAAACTCGGCAAACAATTTGTTGTCTTCCATTATATTATATAGATTTTGTTCACTATTGTAAAAAGCAAAGATACACTTTTTTTCTGAAAGTGGGGAAACTTTTTTGCAGCGAACCCCGAATGAGGACCAAAGGAAGTGCGAAGGAAGAGCGAAGGAGGAGCGAAGGAAGAGCGAAGGAAGACACAAGGAAGACAACAGGGGGGCAGTGGAGAGCTTCATGGGAGCGGAACGGGTGCACGGATGTGCGGCAACGGGTGTCGGGCAGAAAAAACAGCAAGAGAAAAGCGGTGGCAATAAGTAGTTTAGCATTGATTAACGTTTTTTTTTAACGTGGGGTGTTCACAATTCAAAAAAAAGTAGTAATTTAGCGGTGTAAAAGGATAGTGTGTATATCCTACAAATAATAGGTTAAACAATTAAAAATAAATAACATGGAAGCAAAGAAAAGTCCCCAAGCAGACCTTGAAAAAAAGAAAGGTCTCTATCTTGAAATAGGTCTGGTGGCCATTCTTGCCATCGCGCTATTAGCTTTCAACATCAAGTCGTACGACCAAGAGGAGATTGTCGTGCAGACACGCACCGCTCTCGACGAGGTCGACGAGACCCTCATCCAGACCGCCGAGGAGGAGCAACCGCCTGAACCCCCAGAGCCCGAAGCCCCCGAAGTTGTCACAGAGGTTAACATCATCGAGAACGATGCTGAATCGGAGAACGAGCTCGGTATCTTGGATATGGGCGACGACGCCAACAAGGCCGCCGAGGCCTTCACCCCTGTGGAGATTGAAGAAGAGCAGGAGGTGGTCGAAGAGGAAATCTTCGTGTTCGTCGAAGAGCAGCCCGGATTCCCTGGCGGCGATGCTGAACTGTACAAGTACCTTGGCGAAAACATCAAATACCCCGACTTGGCCCGCAACGGCAACATCGAAGGTCAGGTGTTTGTGCGTTTCGTCGTCGAGAAAGACGGTTCCATCAGCAATGTCCGCGTGATGCGTGACATCGGCGGTGGCTGCGGTAACGAAGCTGTGCGCGTGGTCAAGGCCATGCCCAAGTGGAAACCCGGCAAGCAGAGAGGCAAAGCCGTCCGTACGGAGTTCAATCTCCCCGTGCGCTTCACCCTGAAATAACATTTTTGCCGCACATAACATGAAAGCCGCCTCCAACGAGGTGGCTTTTGTGTTGATTGACGGCTGTACCCGACACAACACCCATGATATCGGTCAACAACCTCTCGGTGCAGTTCACCGGACAGAATCTTTTTTGCAACGTCACCTTTAACGTGGGCGACCGCGACCGCATAGGCCTGGTGGGCAAGAACGGCGCCGGAAAGTCCACACTGCTGAAGATACTCTGCGGCTGGCAGGAGCCGGAGACAGGCACCATCGTGGTGGCCTCGGACCAGACGGTGGGCTACCTGCCGCAGGAAATGGTGCCCGACAGTAGGCAGACCGTGATTGCCGAGACGCTGACGGCTTTCGAGGCCATCGATGCGTTGGAACAACTGCAGGAACGGCTGACGCAGGAGATTGCCGAGCGCACTGACTATGAGTCGGACAACTATACGAAACTCCTCAACCGTCACCACGACGTGACGGAGCAAATTGCCATGCTCGGCGGCGGCAGCCGTCAGGAACAGGCCGAGAAGATACTGCTCGGATTGGGCTTCCGTCATGCCGACTTCGCACGTCCCGTAGCCGAATTCAGCGGCGGATGGCAGATGCGCGTGGAGTTGGCCAAGTTGCTGCTGAAACGTCCCAACTTCCTCTTGCTTGACGAGCCCACCAACCACCTCGACATCGAGAGCATACAATGGCTGGAGAACTTCCTGCAGACCTATCCCGGGGCGGTAGTATTAGTATCGCACGACCGCACGTTCCTCGACAATATCACCACCCGTACCATTGAAATCACCGCAGGCCGCATATACGACTACAAGACCTCCTATTCGGAGTACGTGGTGCAGCGTGAGGAACGCCGCGCCAGCCAGATGGCGTCGCTCACCAACCAGCAACGGCAGGTGGCGCAGATAGAGGCATTCATAGAGCGCTTCCGTTACAAGGCCACCAAGTCGAAGCAGGTGCAGAGCCGCATCAAGATGCTGGAGAAGATGGATACCGTCACGGTGGACGAAGTATCGACGGAGAGCATCCACTTCCAGTTTCCTCCCGCACCGCACAGCGGCAAGATAGTGGTGGAGGCCTCCCGTCTGGGCAAGGCATTTGGCGACCATCAGGTGTTCGACAATGTGGACTTCACCATACTGAAAGGCAGCAAGGTCGCTTTCGTGGGTCGCAATGGTGAGGGCAAGACAACATTGGCCAAAATCATCGTGGGCGACATCGCCGACCATACAGGCGTGTGCCGATTGGGCCATCAGGTGCAGTTGGGTTACTACGCACAGAACCAGGCAGCGATGCTGGACGGCGACAAGACGGTGTTCCAGACGATAGACGACATCGCCGTGGGCGACATACGCCCCAAAATACGCAACATCCTGGGCAGTTTTCTTTTCGACGCCGACGACATCGAGAAGAAGGTCAAAGTGCTCTCGGGTGGCGAAAAGGCACGGCTGGCATTGGCAAAACTGCTGCTCACGCCATGCAATCTGCTGGTACTTGACGAGCCGACCAATCACTTGGACATGGACTCCAAGGACATCCTCAAGAACGCCCTGCTGCAGTACGACGGCACCCTTATCGTGGTGTCGCACGACCGTGATTTCCTGCAGGGGCTCACCGATACGCTCTACGAATTCCGCGACGGTGCCGTGCATGAATTCAAGGGCGACATCTTTGAGTTCTTGGATCATCGCAAGATAGAGAATCTTCAGGCGCTGGAAACGATAAAGAAGACCTCGGCATCGCAAGAGTCGGCTGTGTCGCAAAACAAACTGAACTACCAGCAATCGAAGGAAAGGGAGCGCGAGTTGCGCAAGTTGCGCGGTGCGGTAGAGAAAGTGGAGAAAGAGGTAGAGGCGTTGGAATCGCAGATTGATGCCAAGGATGCGTTGTTGGCATCGGGAAGTGCCGAGTCGACGAATCCGGATTTCTACAAGGAATACCAACAGTTGAAGGACGCGCTGGAAAAGAAAATGGCCGAATGGGAGGATGCCACCATCGCGTTGGATGCTTTCGTCGGTTGATGTGAATAATAATTCATTATACCATCATGGCGCAGCATAACGAAATGGGCAAGATTGGCGAGGAGGCCGCCCGCCGCTATCTGGTGGAGCAGGGATATGAAATCCTTGAGACCAATTGGCGGCAGGGACGCTTGGAGGCGGATATCATCGCCTACAAGGACCACACCATTGTTTTTGTGGAGGTGAAAACACGCCGCAACGACACATTCGGGGCACCCGAAATGTTTGTCAACCGCAAGAAACAACTTTCCTGCATCCGCTTGGCCAATGCTTATGTGCTTCAAAACCGCCGCACCGAGGAGGTTCGTTTCGACATTGTCACCGTGCTGCTCAATCAGACAGGGTGCCAAGTCAGTCACATCCCTAATGCATTTACCACTGTAGGGTAGTGTCACACCTGTGCGTGGCCGGCCACAAAACCGGTAGAGAAGGCAATCTGGAGGTTGTAGCCGCCTGTGTCGGCGTCAAGGTCAAGAACTTCGCCTGCCAAATAGAGTCCTTTGACCAGTCGGGATTCCATAGTCTTAGGATTGACCTCTTTGAGACATACGCCCCCTTGGGTGACCACGGCTTCGTCGAAACCGCGGGTACCGGTCAGGGTGAAGGAGCATGTCTGTCCTTTAAGGAAGTGGAGAATCTTGCGCCGTTCCTCGCCGTTGACTTGGTTGAGACGTTTGTATTTTGCTATGCGTGTGCGTTCCAGTGCCAGCGGTACCATCTCTGCAGGCAGCCACATGCGCATGGCGTCGTGCAGTAGGCGGGTGCCGTTGCTGTTGAGGTCGTCGATGAGACGTTTGTCCAGCCGCGCGGTATCCAAGGCGGGCTTGAGGTCGATATGGGCAATGAGTTGTTCGCCATTGTGCAACATACGGCTGACGATACGGCTGGCAGAGAGTACGATAGGGCCTGCTATGCCGTTGTCGGTGAATGTCATTTCGCCAAAAAAGTCGCACACCTTCTTCCCGTCGGGGCGGGTGATGCTGAGGCCGACGTTTTTGAGCAGGAAACCTACCAGGTCGGGTGCTATAGGTTCGGCACAAACCAAAGGAACCAGCGATGGGACGGTAGGAACAATGGTGTGTCCTGCCTGCTGTGCCAGACGGTAACCGTCACCAGTGGAACCTGTTAGGGGGTAGGACTTACCTCCTGTGGCAAGGATGACCTTCTTGGCAAGTTGGCAGGTGCCATCGGCGAGACGGATGCCACGTATGGCGCCATCAGCGGTCATAAGCTCTTTGACGGGATGGCTTTTGGCAATGGTGATGAGTGGATGCCTTTCAATGGTATTGATAAGGGCGAGAAAAATATCAAGCGCCTTGCCGCTTTTGGGGTATACCCGGTTGCCTCGCTCCACGATGAGTGGCACGTCGTGGTTTTCGAAGAAATCCATCAACTCGTGGTTGAAGAATCGTGCAAAACAGTTGCGGAGAAAGCGGCTGTCGGAGCCCGTATGCTCCAGAAAATCCTTCAGCGGAGCGGTATTGGTGAGGTTGCAGCGACCCTTGCCTGTGATGCGGAGTTTGCGACCGGGTTGGTCCATCTTCTCCAGCAGCAGGACGCGTTCTCCGTCGCCGGCGGCGCAAAGGGCTGCCATCATACCGGCGGCGCCGGCCCCGACGATGATGACGTCGTTAGCGTGCAATGCTTCCAATGTCTTCGGGATGGATGCTGAGTACGGGAATCTGCGACTTGTTGACTATCTGCTGGGCATTGGTGCCGAGGAAGAGGCGTGCCAGCAGGCGGTCCTGTTCGGTGTTGATGACCACGAGGTCGGCATTGATGCTGGTAGCATATTCGAGCAGGGTGTCGGAGTAGTTCTCGTAGCGGCGTCCCACGGTGGTGTAGGGGATACCGATATTGGCAAAGTAGGTCTCCACCTGTTTGAGATAGAGCTTGAGGGTGTAGGCGTCCTGGGCCGACTCAATCAGTCCGAGAATGTGTACGGTGGAACCGAAGATGCGTGCTATCTCAGCGGCGGGAGCCACTTTCTGGCGCGAGTTGATGTTGACGCGGATAGGCACCACGATGTTCTCAAGGGCTTTGTGGAAGTTAAATCCCTCGCGGATGGTGAGTGTGGGGCACGGGGCATCCTGCACGATGCGGACGGCGGTGCTGCCTATCATGTATTTTTCAAAACCAGAGGCACCGTTGGTACCGATGACAATCATGGGAGCATTGTATTTCTTGGCCTCTTCGCTGATGACAGTGGCTACATGTCCTCTCTTGATTTCCCAAGTTATCTTGCCGGCAGTCATGCGCGTATTGTGCTGGTCGCAGAGTTGCTGCATCTTGTCCTCGGCCAGACGCTCGGCCTCGTCCATCTGTTCGTTCGACACCAGTTTCTTCTCTTTGCGTACCCACACCAGTTTGATGTCAGTGCCCATTTTATTGGCGATGTCAACAGCAACTTCAAGGGCAACGTATGAACCCTTCGAAAAGTCGGTACCTACAATAATTGATTTCATGTTTCGGTAGTATTGTCTTTGTAATGAGTTGGATAATTCGGTGTCGCCAATGTGCGGTACACCGCAATTCCTCGTCTTGTTATTTCTAAAACGTCTCCTCTCTTATTTTAGTATTTGCTAAATTAAAAATATTGCTGACTTAGACGGATGGTCCGTATAAAGGATCTGCTTGTGGAGTTGGAATTGTCTCAAAAAAAGCATCTTGAACAGGGGGGGCAGGTAGCATAATAGTGGTCGGATTTCTATAGGTTTAATATGTTAAATTTTAACAATTGGCAATTTTTAATTAATGTATTAGTTATCAGCACAATAAGTATCCTGTCAGTAACTTGCTAGTAACTTGACAGTAGCATGCCAGTAACATGGCAGTAACTTTTTTGATGCGTTTTTTGGCTCGAAATGTTAATTTTTGTAGACACTATGGTAAAAGTTTTAACATTTTTGCGTGAGCAGAAATGAGTGGCTGAGAAGAAGAGAAAATGCAGCTGGTGGATGCTCCATTATTTGTGATTGGATGTCAATGCTGTGTCAGATATTCAAAAAAAATGTTAATGCCTCCGCCATTTATTTTTATATATTAAAAAACTTTTGTAAGTTTGCATAATTTTATACTGCGTGCCATGTTTTGTATCGTATTAGAAAATATATATAATACAGGTAGTTAGTGTTAGGGTTGATATAGAATTTGAACATTATTCTCCGTAAGGGAGGCCAATATAACAAAACAAAAGCAAAAATATGAGGAAGTTGTACGCTCGTTTGAAGCTCTTGTCGTAAGGGTCGAAAGTAGAGTCACGATTTCTGTCGAATAAGGAAAAACTCCATATCATGAAAAAAACTTGTATTTTCTTGGCTGTGTGCCTGGCCCTTCTGTCCAATGTCATTGCCAATCCTGTTGACAAGCAGACTGCCCAGCGCGCCGCGCAGACGTTCTGGCAAAAGACCTGCAACAACGGCATCGTCACTCCGGCTGCCAGCTGGTCGCTACAGGCCACGCCCTACAGCACGTTTTATGTGTTTGAGTACAAAAACGGACAAGGTTTTGTCGTCATCGCTGCCGATGACCATGTGGTGCCCATTATTGGCTATTCCGACGCCAATGGCTGGGGCAGTGGAGAACTTCCTGCCAACTTGGACGAGTGGCTTAGAGGCCGCGACGAACAGGTGCGCTATGTGACAGAGAACCATATTGAGAGCACCCCTGAGATAGACCGTTTCTGGGCATCCTTGCTCGATGGAAGTTATGAGCCACCACAGGGTGCACAGGTGAACCCTCTGATCTCAACTACATGGGGACAGTCACCCTATTACAACAACTACTGTCCTGAGGATAATGGTAATAATACAGGTCATGCTCTCACTGGTTGCGTGGCTACGGCGACAGGCCAAGTTATGAAATACTGGAATTATCCCAAACACGGCATCGGCTCCCATAGTTATACCCACCCCACATACGGGACGTTGGCTGCCGACTTTGGCAGCGCCACCTACTCTTGGTCGGACATGCCTAATGCACTTTCCAATTTGAGTACTAATGTAGAAAAGAATGCCGTTGCTACGCTGTTGTACCATATTGGCGTTTCTGTGGAGATGGATTACGGTCCAACCGGTAGCGGCTCCCTGACATATAGAGGTTCCATTGCTTATGCCAGTGCATTTAACTCACTGGTGCGTTATTTTGGCTATAAGTCCACTATAAGATCTATCGGCAAGGTGGAGGATTCTCTCTCTGACGCAGAATGGATTGCGGCTTTAAAACCTGAGCTCGATGCCCATCGTCCCATGCTTTATAGCGCATCGGATGCCAATGCCGGTGGTCACGCTTTTATATGCGATGGCTACAATGCATCCAGCCAATTTCATTTTAACTGGGGTTGGCGTGGCAGTTGCGATGGCTATTATGCGGTGTCAGCGATGAATCCCCAATCTGGAAATACCACATACCAGTTCACCCAGCGCCAAAGAGCGGTGCTTGGCATTGAGCCCGATTCAACGGTGCTTCATGTGAGTGAAGTTAGTGTGAATGCTGCCAGTGCAGGCGAGTCAACGGCGCTTTATGTTATGGCCGGTAGCAGTAGCAGTCGCTGGAGTGCTGTCTGCAACCAGTCATGGGTGACTTTAAGTGCCAGCAATGGCAGCGGCTCTTACGCTGTCAGCCCGCTGACGCTTACCTTTGCCCCCAATACTACCGGCGTTACCCGTAATGCAATCCTCACCGTGACGCAGAGCGGCACCACTGATACTGTCTACTTACGTCAGGAGTCCACTGAAGGCAGCGACACCGTCGGTTATGATGAAGATGGTTATTATTCAGCATGGAGTTATAGTCGATGGGGCGTCCGCATCCCACCCGAAGATTTGGTGGGCGTAAGTACGCTCTCGGATGTGATGGTATATGTGGGTGCTTTAGGAAATTATCAACTTACAGTCTCTACAGGTACCGCGACTGCTCCGACTACGCAGCTGGCTACAATGAGTCGCACATTTACATACGATGGCGGTTGGCAGACTTGTAGTCTCGCCACCCCAGTAGCCATTGACCCCACTCAATCATTATGGTTAACTTTCTATAATCCGGCTGGTGGCTTCCCCGCTTGCATTAGTACCAATGGTGGTGCGGCAGGACATAATTGGGTTTCTTCTAATGGTACAACATGGAGCGACTTTAGTGTTCAACAACAGAGTTACGCCACCAACGCTTTCATGATTCGTGGTATCTTCAACAGGGAGTCGGCTCCGGGAGACGGTGCACTATACGATACGGTTCCGTTCTGTGATGACGAAACATCATCATACACTTGGCCCAAAAATGGAACCCGTTACACATGGCGTTCCAGTATTATGAACGAAGATGCCAATGGTGTATATATGGGAGATGACTCGGTCACAGTCAATGACACCGTCTATCATTTGCATTTGGTGTTCTACGGTTTGCCATCGCAAAATACTGTTACAGAAATTGCTTGTGATAGCTATACATGGGGCGGCAACGGACAGAACTATACGTCAACGCCGGTTACCCGCCCGACTGTCACATATACAGGAGCCAACCGTTATGGCTGCGACAGCACGGTATATCTGAATTTGACGATTAATCGTAGCAGCAGCGCAACAGATGTGCGGGAGGTATGCGACAGCATCCGGTGGATTGATGGCAATTGGTACAATGCGAACAACAATGTGGCTCAAGATACGTTGACGAATAGCGTCGGGTGCGACAGCGTGGTAACGCTCAACCTCACGGTCAACCATAGTGCGGACACGAACATGGTTATAGCAGTATGTGGAAGCTATACGTGGTACGACAGCACTTATACGGCTTCAGGCGTGATTACTCATTTGGACACCACCACGGCGGGCTGCGACAGCGTGATTACAATACGGTTGACTGTTAACCCAGTGGATAGTATAGTTGACCCACATACGGTGTGTGATTCCTACCGTTGGATTGATGGTAACATCTACACCGAAAGCAACACGTCAGCTGTGGTCACCTTGCATAACCAGTATAATTGTGACAGCATTGTCAGGTTGGATCTTACCGTCAATAACAGTACGCACAACGCTACGCCCCTTACTCGTTGCGATACCTACACATGGCCTACCGACGGCAACACCTATACGACCAGCGGTACATACGTTTATGATTATCAAAATGAATACGACTGCCCAAGTGCAGATACTTTACATCTTACCGTTAATTACAACACCAGTCATAGAGAGACCGAGAGAGAATGCGGCTCATATACTTGGCATGGGCGTAACTATACGTCAAGTGTGATTGATACGTTCTCGTATAATGCGGCAAATGGATGCCCAAGCGTAGATACGCTTGACTTGGTGGTGCGTGTGCCCAACAGCCCCATAGTGTTGGATACCACGGTGTGTGAGCAATTCTTGTGGCGAGGTATGGATGAACCCTATACAGAAACGGGTGTATACACATATAATACTTATGGTGATTTGCAATGTGCGGCACCCGATACTCTTCGATTGACAATTCTGCCGGCCACCGATTCTACAGAGGTGATTCATGCATGTGACAGCATCACTTGGATGGACGGCATGACCTATACCGCCAGCAACTATACAGCGGTGTATAGAAACGGTATCGCTCCGAACGGATGTGACAGTGTGTTCCATCTTGATTTAACCATCAGACAAACAAAATATGCCGAGGTTTGGGACACTGCCTGCGAGAGATATGTGTGGAATGGAAATACCTATAGAAATAGCCGCGATATAATCTACCCGGCGCGCCGTTCTTATGAGGATGGTTGCGATACGGTGACAACATTACATTTGACAATCAATCACAATAGAACCCATGTTACAGCGATTCGTCCTCAAGACTCGCTGGTATGTGACAATAAACCATTCGAATGGAATGGAAAGATTTTTAGTCATTCCGTGGTGGATACTACTATTTTCTCACAATCGCAGGGATGCGACAGTATTGACATTCTGGATTTGACAGTATTGCCTGCCACGCGCAATGTATATAATCAGTATGGTTGCGATTCTGTTGCTGGATATATGTGGACGGATAGTATCTATTATTTTGCGAGTGGAAATGCCATAGCTAGCAAAGTCGTGGGCACAGCATCTAATGGCTGTGATGTTATGGATGTTCTCAATTTGACATTTTATAGTCATATAGATACTGCAATAACATTGCGTGTCTGCGACAGTTTATCTTGGAGAAATGGCGACGGTAATACGGCTGTTGATTCTGTCTATAGAGTGAGTACCACGTTGACGGGCAACTTCCACACCCAGAACCCAGCTCATTGCGACAGCACGGTGCACATGACCCTTACAGTATACCAGAGTAGCCGTGATACTGTCCATGACACCGCTTGTTACGGATATACATGGGAAATAGACAGTTTGTCGGGTGGTAGATACACGGTGGGCCGTTACGGAACCACAGGAATCTATTCGGCAGTTATTCCGAATGCTGCAGGGTGTGACAGCGTAATTACGCTGTATTTGTTGGTGCATCAAACACCGGAGATTTATGAGAATGCTACGGTTTGTGACTCTCTCCGATGGATTGATGGTAATCTCTATACTCGGTCTACGGCATATCCTTATCCTTCGGTACATCTTGGTAGAGTGCCAGGGACAACTTGTGACACCGTTAAGCTGCTACGTCTCCAAGTGAACTATAGTAGTACTCGAGCATTGGTCGATACGGTATGCAACAGTTTTACCTGGGTGGTGGACAGTTTGGCAGGTGGACATGATACGGTAGGCACATACGCATTCTCGACAACAGCGCAGACACATATTCTCAATACGGTTGGGTGTGACAGTTTGATAACTCTTGACCTGACTGTGAAATATGGGACAGTGTTACCATCTGTCGATGTGGCTCGTTGCTATAGTTATGAATGGTATGGCACCACTTATACTCAATCGGGCGTCTATTCATATACAACGCCTAACGGATTAGGGTGTGACACGGTGAGAACGTTGAATCTGACCATTCATGACACGGCATACAACGACTTGTATGTTGTTCGGTGCGACAATTATACTTGGGTGCGCAGCGATAGTACCAGGAGGACATTCTTGCACGACACGGTTGCGTCATATCTGTTGGATCATTCTCAAAACGACCAGTTCCGTTCCCATGCGGGATGCGACAGTGTAGACCGTTTGTTCCTGACAATTAACAATTCGACTGAAAACCGGCTCGTGGTGAGTGCCTGTGAGTCATACTTGTGGAGCAACAGGCGCTACTATCGTGATACTTATGATACGATACTTCTGAGAAACGCCAACGCTGTTGGCTGTGACAGTCTCCGCGTGTTGAACTTGACAATAAAGCATGCTGTGGAGAATCCAGTGTATGCTTCCTCCTGCGGTCCATACAGGTGGATAAACAACGAGTATTACATGCGTGACACGGTGGGTCCCCAGATTGTTTGCGCTGATACAGCATCGAACGGATGTGACAGTATTCTGGTGCTCTATCTGACAGTACATCCTATACAAGACAGCATCATTCTTGACACCAACGCATGTGACGAGTTTATCTGGAATGGCAGCACCTATAGTGCGTCGGGTCGATATACGCAACATCTGTATACAAACGATGCAGCAAGATGCGACAGTGTGGTGACGTACAATGTGCGTATCAACACTTCCAATAGCGGGACGTTTATAGACACGGCGTGCGAGAGTTATGTGTGGTATGTGGGCAGTTTCGACAGTGTGGCTCAACCATTGGATACCATCTTTAGTGAAAGTACTAATAGTTATAGTACGCGCGTGAAGAATATGGCAGGTTGCGATAGTACGGTGACGTTGAATTTGACGATACATACGTATACGACCGGAACACATCCAACGCGTGCTTGTTATTCATACACATGGCTCTCGGGAACTCCTAAACAGCGAGTGTTTAACAGAGACACTATTGTTACGGATACACTAACGGGTATTAATCAGTATGGTTGTGACAGTGTTGTGACGCTTGCGTTGACCATCACGGGAGACCCTGTGGGACGTCTTGATACCACTGTCTGCGATGTGTTTAGATATAATAATGCTGTATATGAAAGGAGTCTGGATTCTGTATCAGTCCGATTGGGCGCAGGTTCCAGCGTATTGGGTTGTGACAGTATTGTAGCTTTGTTTGTAACAGTGAACCATAGCAATGAAGGGTACGACACTGTTCGTGCATGTGATAGTTTGAATTGGCTGGGGCATCATTACACGGTTACGGATGATTATGTCAGCCAAACATCGGATTCATTATATAATATTTTTGGGTGTGACAGTATTGCACATTTGCGACTCATTGTGAACTATAGCTCAGGTTCGATACAGAATGAGAGTGTGTGCGATTCGTTTGCCTGGATAGACGGCACCACTTATCGCGCCAGTACCGATAGTGTGAGATATACTTATCCCAATGGAAATGCAGTGCATTGCGACAGCGTCGTGGCGTTGCATCTGACAATCAACAATAGCGCTTCGGTGCGAGACACGCAGGTGTATTGTGACAGCGTGATATGGGCAGGTGTGAAGTATACACGTACGATTGATATTCCGAAGTCTTTGTTGACGACAGCGGGATGTGACAGTATTGTGGTTACGCATTATCAGATCAATCGTAGCACACGTCTCACTACGCCGTTGCGCGACTCTGCCTGCGACTACTATATGTGGTATGGTCGCCAGTTAGACAGTACAGGTCTGTATTGGCAGGTGGATACAGTACGGAATATTGCAGGTTGTGATAGTTCAGTGTCTTTATATCTGAGCATATATCACGATTCGCCAAGCATGCACGATACTGTGGTGGCTTGCGACAGTTTGGTCTGGGAGGGACAGACGTACCGTACGTCAATAGTTGATTTCCGTTCCAATCTCCGGACTGTTCATGGTTGTGATAGTTCAGCATACCTCCACTTGACTGTGAATCGTAGCAACAATGCAGTCGACACTGTAAGTGCATGCGATAGTTTGGCATGGATTAATGGTGTGGTGTATTATGACAACAACTCAACAGCAGTCTATACATTGAGCAATGCCAACCGTGTAGGATGCGATAGTACGGTAAGACTGAACCTGACAATATATGAGTCATCTCCTGCAACCTCGATTGAGAGGACGGGTTGCAACACCTATGAATGGTACGACAGCGTATATTCCACAAGTGGTATTCACCGCCATACGTTGACCAATGCTGCTGGATGTGATAGTGTGATGGTACTCGCATTGACGCTCATTCCCAGTGATACTGTTGAGGATCAGCGCACGGAATGCGACCAATTCACTTGGACTAATGGTCAGACTTACACAGCAAGTACAGCGGGTGTAAGCAATACGCTGACCAACAGGTTTGGATGCGATAGTGTTGTAATATTACAGTTGACTATTAATAACACTACAGAATCGGAGGATTCGTTGTCAATGTGTGATAGTTTCATTTGGCATGGTATGCCTTTCAGTGCAAGCAACAATACAGCTGTTGATACAATGTACGGACAAAACATATACGGTTGCGACAGTATTGTGCACTTGAACCTGACAATGAGATACAGCACAACAGCAACGGATTCTCATGATACTTGTGATGCGTTCACATGGATTAACGGTGTCACTTATACAGCAAGCAACTATAGTGATGTGACCAGATTCACAAATGTGGCAGGATGTGACAGCGTGGTTACACTCCATCTTACTTTGCGATATAGCAGTATGTATGTCGATAATCATGTGGCCTACCGTTCGTATACTTGGGTTGACGGACAGGAATATACCCAGAGTACTAACTTGGCTCGCTATTCCGTTGCGGGAGGTAACGCAGCAGGATGTGACAGTATTATGGAATTGCATCTTACCATTATCAGTTTCCCAGCTCCCTCGATCAATACTATCCGTGACTATATGATTGTTGTTAACCATTATCCTGAGGGTGCTTACGTTCCGTATGGTTACTATCGTTGGTATAAGGATGATAACATTGTGAACGAAGGTATGAATGATTATTATTCGGAGAATCAGACGTTACGAGGGAGATTCTATGTTGAGGTGCCCGTTGATGACAGCCATACCATTTGGGTACGTTCGAATACTGTGTTTTTGAATGTGACAGGTATTGACGACGTGGAACAGTCCACAGTATCGATGAAGACAATGCCTAATCCTGTGTCTAGTCAGTCGGTTCTACATGTGACGGTGTCTTTGAGTGATGAAGAAATTCAAGGAGCCACTCTAAGCATGTATGATTTGCAAGGTCGCAGAGTGGTTCAAATGCGTCCCGAAACCCAAAATATCAACATCCCGGTAACGTTTGCTGCTGGTGTGTATACCATTCATTTGACTACCGCGAATGGAAAACAAGCCACTGGTAAAGTCGTTGTTCATTAATTTGTAAATTAAAGTGTAAATAAGCGTAGCGATAGCCGAATAGAGTGGCTAAAACTACAATAATACAATCCATCAACTGATGAAAAAACAGATAATTGCATTTTTCGTTCTAACATTAATTGTGGGTGGCAATGTGGTGGCCCAGCAAGAAGAAACGACAAACAATTCAAGATCCCCCTATGCGCATCATGTGTTTGGTGGAAGCATGCATTTGGGACGAACCTCTTTAAACTATAAGGGTGACGGCATCACGTTTGGCAAGGCCGGAGCCGGGTTTGGTTTAGATTTTGAGTATACCTATTTCATGTCTAGGATTTTGGGTATTAGGACGGGTATTTCGTATACGCATGGTAAGAGTTTCTTTTATGCAGGTGATGGGTATACCTATACCAATAAGGAAAACACAAGCAATACTGTTCCAATTTATACTGTTGACTATCGATATGTCACGACGGGACAAGTAGAAACATACAAGTTCTCTAATGTCAGCATTCCATTGATGTTGCATTTGCAGGGTGGTATCATATATGCAGATGCAGGTTTGCGCATAACGTTGCCTTTAGGTAGTACAGAGGCTTCGTATGAGAGTGGAAGCACCAAGGTTACTATTGATAACATTTCGCCAACGGGTAATGCTGGTATATATAATGCTTTGGGTGCAAATACATATCCAACAACATCAGGAAAATATGCATTTGATCAACCGATGTGGTATGATGTGGCTGCAGAGGTGGGTTTCCGAGTTCGTATGAGTAGCAGTACTTCTTTACGTGTGGGATTATATGGTGAGATAGCACTGAATAATGGCAAGAGCGAAAGTGGCGTGGACATGCGCGTAATTGATATTGACAATATCTATGGCGAAACGAATATGAGATACAATGATTGTAATAGCAATAATCTCGCTGACAAGATGCGTTATTTCAATGTAGGTATTCGTTTAGGTGTGGATTTTGGGAAAATTACTCGTTCCAGAGGTCGTGGCAACAGTTTGTTCGCAGAGGATAATGCTCCAGAACCGAGTGATTTGATGGTGTTTATCCGTAGTAACAATGGCGAGGAGGAATATTTTGGAAGTTACAACAACAATGAAGGTGAGTGGTCGGAAGCGGTTAGTATGATGCAAATGGGCAATCCCAAGGACAGAGGTGCAAGCTATAGTGTCTCCCCAAAAGGTGACATGGTGATTTTGTCACTTACGCGAGAAGAAGGTATGGGTGGCAAAGATTTGTACTACACTGTGAAAACAGGCAATGACTGGAGCGAGCCGGTCAGCTTGGGTGCCAATGTGAATAGTAGTGGAGAGGATTTTCAGCCGACCTTGTTGCCTGATGGCAGAACATTGTATTTTGTTAGTAACAGGGTTGGAGGTCTTGGAGGAAATGATTTATGGTTGACTACATTGCAGCCCGATGGTACGTGGAGTAAGGCCGTCAATATGGGCAATGCTATTAATACTGAGGGTAATGACCAGACTCCAGTTTATTACGACGGGCAATTGTATTTTGCAACTAACGGTCGTGAGGGAGAAGGTGGCTACGATATATATTATATGGCGGTTACTCCGCAATATGATTTGTCGGGTTCTGCCGTCAATATGGGAAACAAGGTCAATACACCTGCTGACGAGTCAGGCGTTGTGATGGTGACCAATACTGCCGACAAGCCACAGGAAAATCCTTTCGCTGTATCTCCCCAACTGTCGTCATATATTCAAGGCGATGCCTTGTTAAGAGGTACAGTGATTGATGCTGTGACGCAGCGACCAATCGGGGCACATGTTTATTTGACGGATGAAGGTGGTAGCACGATATTGACAGCAACTGATAATGATGTGAGGTCTGGCGAATTCTATATTTCGGTTAAGCCCGGCGCCCACTATACGATGAATGTCTCGAGCGATGGCTATGTCCTCTATTCTGAGAACATTAGTATAGAAAACTCATCCAGCATGAGTATGCGCATATTAATGCAAGGTTATAATAGCAAACATAATGTGGAACCCCCGGTAAATAGTGGTACCATAGCTAAAAATACCGTTGTGTCAAGTGAAAGGACTGCACCAGCAATGCATGGTGAAATGATGTCTGGTGAAACATTGCATACAGTCCAGTTCCAGTTAGGAAGTAATACTTTGACAGCAGATTCAAGGAATAGCTTGCTTGAATTGGCTAACTATCTGAAGGAGCATCCTAATGTAAAAGTGGAATTAGGCGGCCATGCTGATATCACAGGCAGCGAAGAACGCAATATACTCATCAGTTGGTACAGAGCCAGAAGCGTATATAATGTCTTGTTGGATATGGGCGTTCCTGCCAGTCAGATGATACGTCAGGGATATGGTGCAAGTATGCCAATAGATTCCAACGAAACGGAAGAAGGTCGTGCTCGCAATCGCCGTGTTGATGTCAGAGTTTTGCAATAATAATGAGAAGATCAAATGCGAGAGGTGTTCCGTTAAGGGACACCTCTTTTCAATTTGTGTTGTTTCAGTAATGATAATATTTTGAACAATTCTGCGTTATTCTCAAGATAAGAGATAGTATATGAATTCCAATTTAGATGCGACAGGTAGTAGCCAGACGGCACGTGAACGCGAGATAGAGAGAGCGTTGCGACCTCATGGTTTTGACTCCTTTGCTGGCCAGCAGCAGGTGCTTGACAATCTGAGAGTGTTCGTTCGTGCGGCAAAGGAGCGTGGTGAACCACTGGATCATGTGTTGCTTCATGGGCCTCCAGGTTTAGGAAAAACAACATTATCACATATCATAGCCAATGAATTGGGTGTCAATTTACGCATGACATCAGGTCCTGTGTTAGACAAACCTGGCGATTTGGCGGGTTTACTGACAAGTTTGGAAGCCAATGATGTGTTGTTTATTGATGAGATTCATCGCTTATCCCCTGTAGTGGAAGAATATCTTTATTCCGCCATGGAGGATTACAAGATTGATATCATGATAGAGTCGGGGCCTGCATCCAGGAGTGTGCAGTTGACGTTGAAGCCATTCACACTGATTGGCGCCACGACACGTTCGGGTATGCTTACAGCACCGTTGCGGGCTCGGTTTGGGATTACGAGTCGTTTGCAGTACTACGACACCCCTACGTTAACGCAGATAGTCAATCGCTCGGCGGGGTTGTTGGATGTCAAGATTACCAGCGAGTCGGCCATAGAGATAGCGCGTCGTAGCCGCGGAACGCCGCGTATCGCCAACCTGTTGTTGCGCAGGGTGCGTGACTTTGCACAGGTGAAAGGCGATGGCACTATAACATTGGATATTGCCCGTTACGCTCTTCAAGCATTGAATGTAGACCGTAATGGGTTGGATGAGATGGATATCCGCATCCTCTCAACAATTATTGACAAGTTCAAAGGTGGTCCAGTGGGATTGACCACGATAGCGACTGCCGTTGGTGAAGATGCAGGAACCGTGGAGGAGGTCTATGAACCTTTCTTGATACAGGAAGGGTATCTGATGCGTACGCCTCGAGGCAGGGAAGTGACGCCCATGGCATATCAGCATCTGGGCAAGATAAAAACCGTAGGTGACCAACAGTCACTCTTTTAAACACGAAAGGCAGAAGTAATGAGGACACTTGTTAAGAATATAAAAGAATTGGTCCAAGTGGAATACCAACAGCGTTTGCGCGTGTGTGGCAAGGATATGGCAATCCTGGGAACAATCAAGGATGCGTACTTGATTGTTGACGGGGACAGGATTTCCGACTTTGGACCCATGTCGGAATTGAAAGAACAGTCGTTTGACAAAGAGGTCAACGCTACAGGACGAATGGTGTTTCCGTCGTTTTGTGATTCACACACACATTTGGTCTATGCAGGCAGTAGGGAGATTGAGTATATTGACAAGATTAGAGGGCTGTCGTATGATGAGATAGCCAAGCGTGGCGGAGGTATACTCAATTCTGCCAAGCGTGTGCAGGAGGCCACAGAGCAGCAACTCTACGATGATGCTGTTCAGCGCTTGGAGCAGATGATACGCATGGGTACGGGGGCTGTGGAAATCAAGTCGGGTTATGGTATGACAACAGAGGCGGAGATGAAGATGTTGCGGGTTATCCGTCGGCTGAAAGAGAGTTCTCCGCTTACTATCAAATCGACTTTGTTGGGTGCGCACGGCATACCCATGGAGTATAGGGGGCGGCAAGAGAAGTTTGTAGACTTGGTTGTCAACGAAATGATACCTCGGGCGGCGGCTGAGCATCTGGCAGATTATATTGACGTGTTTTGTGATGCAGGTTTCTTTACCGTCGAGGATACGGAACGCATGCTTGAAACGGGTGCCAAATACGGCCTGCGTGCCAAGATCCATGCCAACGAGATGGCATGTTCGGGGGGCATACAAGTGGCAGTGAAGAACAATGCTCTATCCTGCGACCATTTGGAGTATACGGGCGATGCTGAGATAGCGTGTCTATTGGGGTCGGAAACGATGCCGACCGTGCTACCTGGAGCTGCCTTTTTCCTCAATATGCAGCATGCTCCCGTGCGCAAGATGATGGATGCGGGGCTTCCTGTGGCAATGGCGAGCGACTGCAATCCAGGGTCGTCGCCTTCGGGCAACATGCAACTGATATTGTCGTTCGCATGCGTTAATTACCGGATGTTACCCGAAGAAGCAATCAATGCGACGACAATCAACAGCGGTTATGCCATGGGGGTGAGCGACCAATTGGGCAGTATCGCAGTGGGCAAACGTGCCAATTTCTATATTACACGCCCCATACCTACCTACGAATACATGCCGTATGCATACGGTGAAAACAAAGTGGAACGCACCTTCTTGAATGGTGTGGAGGTATGACAGTTTTCTTATATAGATGATTCAGGTTCAGCATATATTTAAATCGTACGGCAATCTGCAAGTGCTTAATGACATCTGTCTGCATGTGGGCAAAGGGGAAGTGGTGTCAATAGTGGGTGCGTCGGGAGCAGGCAAAACCACTCTGTTGCAAATAATTGGCACTCTCGACCGTCCCAGTAGTGGGAGTATAGTGATAAACGATGTGGATGTCACAGGATTGACTGACAAGGCGCTGTCGCGTTTCAGGAACGAGCATATCGGCTTCGTTTTCCAGTTCCATAACCTCCTGCCGGAGTTCACGGCATTGGAGAATGTGTGTATGCCGGCGCTCATCAAGGGACACACTGTGCGTGAGGCCGAATCCCATGCCGCTGAGTTGTTGGCTTTCCTTAAGGTAGACCATCGTGCGCATCATAAGCCATCCGAATTGTCAGGTGGCGAGCAGCAGCGTGTGGCTGTGGCCAGAGCGTTGATCAACAATCCGTCGGTGGTGCTTGCCGACGAGCCCTCGGGTAATCTTGACTCGCAGCATGCTCAGGAGCTTCACCAGTTGTTCTTTCAGTTGAGAGAACAATATAACCAGACATTTATCATCGTCACGCATAATGAGGAGTTGGCTGATATGGCCGACCGTAAAATAACCATCAAAGATGGAAAGAACATCGAAGAGTAATCCCCCGTTCCGTAGTGCAGACTCCAGAAATGCCCGAACTCGCCAGGGTTCGTCTGGGCAACATCATCGCGAGGAGTCCCCTCGTCAAACCGAGTCGCATTCCAAACAGCAGATAGTGAGTGGGCTGCGTCCTGTGATTGAGGCGTTGGATTCGGAGGTACACATTGACCGCATATTGATACAGAATGGCTTGTCGGGCAATCTCGTGTCCGAACTCAAGTCGAAGCTTCGCGACAAAGGGGTGCCGTTTCAGTATGTGCCTGCCGAAAAACTTGACCGATTGACGCAGAGCAATCATCAAGGTGTGGTGGCGACTATCTCGCCCATCAAATACCATTCGTTCCAAGATATACTGCTGTCGCTTCAGGAGCAGGGGAGAGTGCCGTTCATCATACTGCTTGACCAGGTGACAGATGTGCGTAACATGGGTGCCATTGTGCGTACGATTGAATGTGCCGGTGCCGATGCTGTTGTCGTGCCCGAACATGGCAGTGCTCGGATTAGCGAGGATGCCATCAAGACATCGTCAGGTGCGTTGCTGCGGGTTCCTGTTTGCAGGGAGCAGAATCTGAAGACGGTGGTGCGGTTGGCGCAGCAGTGCGGTTTGCAGGTGGTTGCTGCCACCGAAAAGGCGTCGCAGTCCTACCTTACGGTCGATTTCACGCTTCCCACATTGCTTCTGATGGGGTCGGAAGAAAAAGGCATCAGTCCTGAGTTACTTAAATTGTGTGATGTTCGTGCCAGTCTGCCCATCAGGGGAGAGGTTCAGTCGCTCAATGTGTCAGTAGCCGCCGCAGTGTTTATGTACGAGGTACTCAGGCAGCGTCAGGAATCGTAAGATTGCCATTGTATTTTCCAAGGTTCTGGCAAGCGGCCACGTCTACCTTCCCGATAGTCTGACTATTGGGTGACTCTTGGTCAGGTATGGGTCAGGTATGGGTCAAGTATGGGTCAGGTATGGGGTAGGTATAGTTTAAGTATGGTTTAAGTCTGAGTTAAGTCTGAGTTAAGTCTGAGTTAATACTTATCTGGAGGAATTGACAGGGGCAGGGAGGAAAGGTTCCCGCGGTTCAGTCTTTGCTGTTTTTTTGTTATTTTTAACTCTGTGGCGCAAACTTTTTTGTGGTCGTTTCGCGTCATATTGGCAGACGCTTCCATGATGTCAGGGTCTGCAAAGCAAGATTAGAATGCAAATCGGCAAAGAGAAAAAGCAAATATAATATTAAATAAATAAAAAATGCGTGCGCGAGTGCTTTTGTTTCAGAAAAAATCGTAACTTTGTAAGTTCTTATATTGTCCGCAGAGCTGTGGGCAAGAGGACTCAAATACACAAATATCAACTTGATAATAATAAAATAATAATAAAGAGATGAAGAAAAGTACGCTACTTCTCGGTTTGATTTTTCTTTTTTCGATTCTCACCGTGCAGGGCCAGATTGTGATAAAGTACCAGCAGGGCTTTGAGGCAACGGGCGAGACATACGGCTACACCGTCACGGGCGGAAACGTGGTTGAGCAGTCTACCATAGTGTCGTCGGGTGAGCAATCACTGCAGATGGAGCATGGCACGACGACCTCGGAGTTCGTCACTGATATGATGGACTTCACCGACAACGGCGGTTACCAGTACTTTGTGTTGGAGTTCATGCACATCTGTGATGTTGAACCCTGGGCGGCAAGCTCCCCTGACTATGTGGCAACAGTATGGGCCAAACTGGCCGGCGAGACACAGTGGACGCAGCTGACAGGTACGACCCATTATGACCGCAACTGGGGTGGCGGAACATCCGAATTTGAGTCCTTGTCAACTTTCAATACGCAGTCGTATCCCCTTTGGGGTAACGGTACGGTCAACAACACGTGGTGGAAGAAGGAGCGTTTCAATCTCTCGCAGTTCTTCTCGGGTGTTGCAGTGTCGAACCGTAGATTGCAAATCAAGTTTGTGCTTCAGCCCAAGGTGGACAACACCCCCGCTGGCGCGTGGTATATCGACGGCATCACGGTGAAGGCCAGTGTGGCAGCCATGGTGGCTCCGCGCATGACAATGCTTGCCTACCCCGATTTCGAAGAGTATCCCTCCAGTCGTGGTGCCCGTGTGGCTTTGGATTTGAAGACCAGCGCCGCCGAGGGTATGAACCGCGACTCCTGCTATGCTCAGTATATCCTGGGTACTAACGGCACCATTCAGAAGCAATTGCTGAGCATCACCACCACAGGATCGGGTACGGGTACGATTTACCATGCAACGGCGTATATCCCGTTCTGCGGCTACGACACTATCGTGCGCTACCGAATCATTGCCAAGGATGCCTCGACCAACCAAAACGAAGTAACCTTCCCGACGGATGCTTCGGGATGGGAACATTTCCGTTGTGTGCGCGGATATGCCAACTATGCCTCTCTGTCGAACTCGCTGTCCAATGTTAGCGACTATCCCTTCTCTTCCAATGGCGACAGCCGTTGTCAGTTTGTGTACGATAGCGCCACTCTCGCCGCCGCTGGCTACCGTGCCGGTGCTATGACCAGCATCTCCTTTACGGCCGGTTCCAATACCTCCAATGCAATACGCAACAGCTTCAAGATTAAGATGTGCAATGTCGACTCGTCGTTTGTTGTGACTACCGATCCGGATGCTTCCCAGGTAAATTACTACACCAACGAGATGAAGACCGTTTATAATGATCAGTTGCCATTGTCGACAACAGCCAACACGATATCCACCATCAATTTCCAAGATACCTTCTATTACGCAGGAAAAGATATCTTGATGATGATGACTTGCGACAATACCAGCACGAATCCGTCGAGTACCAGTGTGAAGTGTTTCCCCACTGTGGCCAACAAGCAGACTTTGTACACGGGATTTGACGCCTCTTTGGGCTTTGATCCTGAAACCAACGGCTTGTTTGAGACGGGACAGATTGCCACCAAACGGCCGAACTTCATGTTCAACGCCATCGATAACGCTCCGTTGTTGTACGACTGCGGTATCGCCGCCATCATCAGCCCGTCGGATTCCACACCCGCCACGGCTGGCAATGCCAACAACAATACGGTGATTCTCCGCCTGGCCAACTACGGCGCCAACCCCATCAATGCTGTCAAGTTGTGGTATCAGGTTGACACCCTTACGCCTCAGTACTTCAACTGGTCAGGTACGTTAGCAGGGGGCGATTCCGTCAATGTAACGGTGAACACCACACAACACTATGCAGCAGGGTTCCACTACATGACGGCATGGGTCGATGATACGGTGACATCCAGTGGTGCACGCTACCGTGACCATGAGCCATACAATGACACGATAAGGACGACATACATCTCCTGTGCAGGTGCTATGAGTTCCGAGGTACAGGTTGGAGGTGCAGGTGCCAACTATGCAAACCTCAATGAATTTCTCTATGCTGTGGGGCAGTGCGGTGTCAACGGACCTCTTACCGTAAAACTTGCTCCCGGCATATATCCTCCTGTCACCATCCCCAACATCCCTGGCATCTCGGCCCGTAATTACGTCCTGTTCGAGCCGATGGATGGTTCCGACACCTCGGTGACGTTCCTGCCGATTATCACCAGTGGGGCCACTACACCTTCTTTGGTTGATATTCGCAGTACGGGGCACATCCGTTTCAATAAGATTAACTTCGTGTCAAACGCCACGACATCGCCAGTGACCTATTTTGTGCGTATGTCGTCAGCCAGCACAGCATGCCGTTTCACGAATTGCCTGTTCCGTGAAGACCGTGGTAGCGATGATGTGGCATTGACATACACCTTTGCCGATGCATTGATTTTCTCCGGTGGTGCCGACTCCGTATTGGTACAAAATTGTCGGTTCCTCCGTGGTACCGTGGGCGTGAGTCTCATAGGCCCTTCAACCGACAATCATGCCCGTGGCAACCGTATCATTGGTAACACCTTTACCAACCAAGGCAATAGCGCCGTTGTGGTTAGAAACCAATATGCCGCTTTGGTGGATACCAACACTATCGATGATGTGTTGACCAACACCAGTTACGAGATGCTTGTGCAGGACTGCAGCGGTCCGATGCGGATAGTCCGTAACAAACTGTATGTGTCCACGGGCGCTGGTTGTATCGGTGTGTCGAGTACCAATGGCACGGCCTCCAACTATGCAGTGATAGCCAACAATATGCTGGTAAGTCATGACGATGGTCTTTCCAACTCCATGACAACGCCGTTGAACATTATCAGTGGCACATACACAAAGTTTGTATACAACTCCATCAAGATGATTGCCCAAGAGCGTGTGGGCATTGCTGCAGCAGCCATGGGCGGTGGTGTATTGAACAATTGCTATTTCTACAATAACATCGTATCATGTGAAGATACGGCCAACTATGCTTTCAGTTATCTCCCGTCGGGAACCAATGTGAATCACGTCGATTATAACATCTACTATTCCACAGGTTCGTTCCTCAATCGCTATAACGGCACCGATTGCCTGACGCTGGCGGCTTGGCAGGCCAATATCACTGATGGCCATTCACAGCAAGCCAATCCTGCTTTTACCAACGGCATGCGTGTGGATCTCCGCACCTATAGTCTCAACGTGCAAGGTCATGGCACACCTGTCAGCGAGGTCAGCACCGACATGTTTGGCAACAGTCGTGGCGCTACGCAAACCTGTGTGGGAGCATTCGAGTTCCCTGCTTTGCAATATGAGTTTGAAGTTGCCGGTATGGAGGAACCCTACAGCGCATATTGTGACGTACCGACGTCGGCTCCTTTGCGTGTTGTGCTGAAAAACAACGGTACAAACAATTTTGTTCCTGGTGGAAGTACTGTTTTGACGTTGTACTACTCGCGCACAACACAACCTGGTGTGCTGACTCCTGGTCATTCGGGTTCATTGACAATCAACCGTAGTATTCCTGCTGGTGACACCATTATTTTCAATACCGGTGCTAACTTGCAGTTCCCCGTGGTTGGACAGGCAGATACCACTTACACTTTCAGCATTTGGTTGTCAAGTACTGTCGACCCCAACAAGGTTAACGATACAGCCAGGTATCCTGTGACTGCGCATTACCGTGCCCAAGCTCCTGACTCATTGACCGTCACTGGTACCTATGCCCAGACTACGACAGTGAATGTTGTCAATGGTGTGCAAATGTGGTATCCCAGTGTTTACTCGTCCGGCCGACATACATCTTCCACCTGTTATTGGTATACGAGTCCATCCGCTGTTACTCCGTTCTACCGTGGCAATACTTATGTGACGGATGTTCTTTATCGCGACACCACGTTCTATGTTCGACAGAAACGCGAGCTGCCAATGGTTCGTTTCACCGAGGTTCAGTTCAATAAAACAGGTAATGGTGTCACCGCGCCTTATCCGACATGGATGAGCACGAATACCGCCTTTGCCGTGGAATTGACCAATGTAGGCGACTATCCTGCCGATTTGGAGGGAGACACACTGATAATGATTAGTACTTCGGCTACATACAACAACAAATTGTATAAGTTTCCGCGCATCACCTTGCAACCGGGCGAGAATATTGTCGTGCAGTATACAAACGGTATTGCCGTGGATTCAAGTCATACCGTGGGCGCTATGATGACTATCAATCCGCCTATCAGTACACCTTTCGCTCTTGTATATAAAGATGGGCGTGGTGCTGCTGACGTTGTATCATTCAACGGGATGTCGGCTCGTACGGGTGGTACTCAATGGAGCAGCCAGCGTATCTCAACAGCGGTCTGGGCCGATGACGGTATAGATATGTCTAGCGCATCTGCAGCCGCTGGTGTCGTCCGTACGGGATGGCCTACCAACGCGAGCGCTACACCAGCAAACTCCGCTCAATATTGGCGTCCCTCGACGGCCTCGCGTCCTATGACGATGGGTGTCACTGACGGCAATCTGATTCGTTACACTGATAATGGTTGCACCGGTGAGGCCACACCAGTGCACATCAACCTGATTGGCTATCCGACGGTTGATATTGCTGTTGATAGTCTTGTGTTGCCTTCGGGTTGCGGTGTGGGTAGTGTCCCCATCACGGTAAGGTACACTAATTATGGTCGCCAAACAAGTGGATCGTTCACCACTCATTTTTCAGTCAACGGCGCAACTGTTGGCACCGATAACGTTCCTCCCATCGCATCAAACGGGTCGGTGATACGTACCTTCTCTACCCCGGCCAACTTGGCATCGCCCAATGGCGAAACTACTTATAGGGTCAAGGTATGGGTCGACCGTATTTCCGATGACAATACCAGAGGTAACGATAGTACTTCGGCAACAACGGTGACTATATATACACCCGCACAGCCGTCTGTATCTTCGCCTGTCAATGTGACGTACAACACTCGTACTACTTTGGCTCCTTCCACGGTGGTGCACGATTCTCTGGTATGGTACGACCGGAATAATAATCCTGTAGATACTGGGCTGTCCTACACCACGGGCTATTTGTATGCCAACGACACGTTTTATGTCAAAGGGTTTGCGCCAGTGGAAGATTTCTATAGTGTGGGTAATTTGGAGGCCTTCAATGCCTATAATGTGTATCCATCGCCTTATAATACAGCAACGCAGTATGGCCGTGAGCAGTATATCATCACAGCAGATGAACTTAGAGCGGCAGGTCATAGTGCAGGAAAGATACTGTCGGTGTCGTTCTACTTGGAAAATATCTTAGTGGCAAGTGGTTCGGTGTCCTACAATAACTATAAGATTTATATGGGTAGGACGTCGCAGACATCATACTCCGACGGTACATGGCTGCCTGCTAATGTGGTTTACACAAGCAACTCTCTGACGCTAACCAACTCAAACTATCGCCAGAATTGGGTTAAACACACATTGGATACTCCTTTTGAATGGGATGGTGTGTCAAACATTGTGGTAGGAATAACCCGTTCGCAGGCCTCGACCTCGTATGCGTCAGGCGTGCAGAGTCGTTACACCGTAACGCCTACACGGCGCTCTTTGTATCTCAAGGGTTCTGCTGCTGCTATCATTGGCGATAACCCTGCAGCAGGTTCGCTCAGCGCCAACCGCCCAGACATCCGTTTCGGATTTTCAGGTTTTGGCTGCGAAGGTCCCACCAAGCAAATTCTTATCAATGTATCCGGTACTCCAACAACCGATGCAGCTATTGAATGGGCTCCCAGTATGGATACAACTACATTTACATCGTGTGGCACTACGGATTTTAAAGTAGTAGTACGCAATAGTGGTAGTGCTTCCATCTCTGGTTACACTATTGATTATTGGGTTGATGGCACCGCAGGGACTTATACAAGTGGTGCTGCGGTGTCTCCTCGTTCTACTCGTGAATACACCATCGCCTCGCCGCTCCTTGTCCCGGGACGTCATGTTTTGAAAGCAGTGGTGAGCATATCGGGCGATAATTACCATACCAATGATACTATTACCAAGATGATATATGTGCGTTTCTGTGGTGGTACTTATAGCATGGGAAGTGGAGCAAGTAACCAGTATCACACATTTAGTGAGGTGGTCGACACATTGAATTATGTTGGCGTGGCAGGTCCAGTGTTTTTTGAGATGGAATCGGGCGTGTTCAACGAGCGCATAACCCTTGGTGCTGTATTGGGTAGCAGTGCCACCAATACCATCACGTTCCGTTCAGCGACGCATAATGCGAGTGCAGTTACTTTGATGTCATCGCCGACATTGTCTACCAATTATGTTTTAAATATTGATGGTGGACAGAATTACAGGTTTGAGGATATAACCATATATGCTGCTGGCGCGGGCAACTATTCCAATGCTGTCAATCTGATTAATGCAGCTAATATCCATTTTAAGAAATCTACAATTCGGGTGAAAGGTTCTATTAATAATGCCTCCGCTTCGGGTATCATTATAAAGGGAGGTGTTGTAGGGCTTTATATGGACAGTTGTGTTGTGGATAGTGGATTCTATTCGGTGAAGAGCAATGTGGCCGAGTCGGGCGCTTCTTCAGGCATGTACTTTAATGATAATATCTTCAGGAACTTCTTCTCGCAAGGTATTGTGTTGCGTAATGTGGACGGAGTATCGCTTCGTCGTAACACGGTGCGGTCAGGTACAGATTTTAATGTGACACGTCCTTTGACAGGTATATATGTGGCCGGGCACAATGGCGGCATCTTAGTAGAGCGCAATAATATAGTGCTGTACGATAAAGCGACGGGAGGTAAAAGGGCTCTGGTATTGAGTAATTGTCACGGCACTAATGGTCTTCGTGGCAAGGTTATCAATAATATGCTTGTATCTCATGGAACCGGTGTCGCAGGACAGTCATCAGTAGGTATCTATATTGATAGTTGCACCTTTATGAATATATACTACAATACGGTGAAGGTGTATGCTGGGGCTAATATGCCAAGTACACGTGCATTATCAGTCGATGGTACTAGCGCATCGTTGTATGTGATAAATAATATTTTGGCTAACTATAGTCGTGGACATGCTTATTGGCTGAAGTCATTGGCAACGGTTGCTACTTCCAATTATAACGTTTACTATTCAGATTCAACGATTTCCAGAATATACAATACGAAGCGCCTTGCAAATATTGGTAATACAGAGTATAATACAATTGCTGCTTTGCGGGGTGTTACAGGACAGGATGGTAATTCGTTGTATAGCAGACCTTACTTCCAGTCGGATACCAACCTCCACTTGGAATATGGTCTTTATACGGAAAAGGCGCAGTACAATTCTGAAGTACCGGCCGACTTTGACGGTGAGATGCGTTCTCAGATTCCCAGCCCTACCATAGGTGCTGATGAGTATATGCGTTGTGTCCATAATATCGCTGTGATGGAAATGCTATCACCATGCATTGATTCGTCCAACATAGAGAGCGATACGCTTCGTGTTGTGGTGAAATTGTTCAACGATGGCTCTTCGGCTGAGTCTAATGTCAGTTGGTATGCTGATGTGCTTAATGCTTCGCCAGCGATAGTTTCAGCTGTTCGTCCCATTTCGCAAATACTGCCTGGAGAGGTGATTTATGATACTGCATATTTGGCTATGCCAATAGGTGTACTTGACACTCAAACAATCCAGGTTCACTTTGATTTAGTGGGTGATTGTAAACCGGAGAACAATATTGCCGAAACCAAGATATTCCTTCAACCGGCTTTCAATATCAAGGCCGTTTCGGTAGCGGTGACATCAACTGATGGATGCAACTTGGTGAGCGCCCCCGTTACGATAACGTTGGCAAATGTGGGTATGAAGCCGATTCCTACTACATATCCCATCGATATTAGTTATCAAGCGATATTGAATACTCCCAATGTTACTGTTGCACAGCTTCCACTACTCCATACCGAGCGCGTGTCTTTGAGCACACCTCTGCCAGTTAGTGCGTCAACTACATTCACGTTTACAACTAACGCCAATTTGTACCCGACGGGTAATTCGAAAGACATATCCGTTAAAATCAGAGGTTGGCAGACATATGCCAATGACAGTAAACATACAGGTGTTGGTGCCGACACTACGTCATATTTGACGATGACGTCCAAGTACACGCCAGCAGCTCCTGTGGGCGTTGATTTGCATATACCTTATGCTACATGGGATACTATCCATGCGTCACAAACGGAAGTCTTCCCGGGAACAACAACTCCGCGTCCTATTAGGTGGTATCGTGATACCGTAGGTGGTGTGCCTTTCTTTGCAAACAGCAATTATGCACGTTCTAGCTGGTGGGAGACTCCACAGTACTTCCATGACTCAACCTACTATCTGAACTGCATCAGTACAACAAACTGCCCCAGCCCCTATTCGCCAGTACATGTGATATTGAATCCTCGCGTCGCTACTGACGCAGCACTGCTCTCGGTCTATTCTCCTACGGATAAAGTATTCCTTTTCGACGACACTGTGAAGGTGCGTATCATCAATTATGGTACGCAGTCCATTTCCAATATCCCTGTGATGTATCAGTTGCGTCGTCAAGGGTCTGGGGTCATCTTGCAGGAGGTTACTGAGATTTGTACACGTTCGATAGCTCCTGGCGCTACGGCCGATTTTGTTTTCGATACATTGGTTTACTTGCCTGAGGAAGGTGCTACATACGCATTAAAGGTATGGACAGACATGGCGAGTGAGATGGTGCGTGGTAACGATACACTTCGTGAAGAGTACACATTTATTGCATTGCCGGAAAATACCTATACATCACCCAACGTGGGGGGTGATGGCATGGATATCGTCAAGGTGTCGTTCAACACGTTGAACGTTGATATGCCATCATTGAGGCGGACTTATACCAATGCAGGTCTTTATGATGATCCGGCTATCTTGCCAGTCAACCTGACTCGTGGAACAACAGATACCATGATAATCGAGGTTGTCGATAGCGAGAATTTGTTAGATACGAATACCTATGGAACAGTGGCGGTATTTGTTGACTATAACCGTGACGGTGTCTTTACCAATTTAGGTGCACAGAGGGGTTCGGAACTGCTGTTTGTCGATTCGATTAAGACGCACAAACCTTACAAGTTTATATATACAGTTCCCAACGATGCACTGCTGGGTTATATGAGAATGCGTGTTATGGCAGTACAGGATAGTATGCCTGACCAATCAATTATCTCGGCAACGCAACGTATTACTGCAGGACATGTGGTGGACTTCCTCCTATATATTGAGGACGCACCGGTGTCAGTGGACGCAGCATTGTCCCGCATTATCAGTCCCACCGAGCAGATTGTTGAGGGGACAGACAGTACTAGAATCACCGTCGCATTGGCTAACAAGGGTGCTACAGTGTTGACTACAGCTGACATTTCTACGCGTATCAGCAATAATGACACTACATATACTACAACCTTTACATGGACAGGCAGTCTGGCGCCTGGACATAGCACATCCGTCACGTTACCTGATGCATTCTATGTGATAGACGGTACAACCAATGTGACAATCACGGTCAGTGCAACAGGCGATGGAAACAGTAGTAATAATGTAATCAGAAACCAATATCACAGATTCAAGGTCTTTACCCTTACGTTGGAGGATAATTTCGAAGGTTTGGATAATTGGTTTGCACCTGCAGGATACAACAACTACAGTGTCAACCTATGGGAGCGTGGCGTGCCCAGAAAGTTGCACATAACAAGCAGTCACAGTGATTCGACTGTATGGGCAACGTCAATCAGCAACCAGATATCAACAGGAGAATACGGTAATTTGAGTTATCTCTATTCTCCGGTAATCAATATTGCGCAGATTCGTCCCGACACAGTCTCATTCTGGTTATCCAGGGCTATGGTGCAAGGTGCTTCGGCATGGCTGGAATTCTACAACTGGGAAGGACAATGGGTAAGAGTCGGTTCCAGTGCAGATACTTTGTGGTACAATGACGAAAGCGGTTTTATTGGTACTTCGTCGGCGTATGGTTATACCAAGTTCTTGTTCCCGACATCGCACATCAGCGGCGACTTCCAACAAAGAGTGCAATTCCGTTTGGTGTTCAAGGCATATCCAGGCACAGCGGATGAAGATGGTGTTGCTGTTGATGACTTCAGAATTGGCCGCGCCCGTCGTTCTATTGATGTGGGTGTCGTTACCATCTCGTATCCCACGCATCCGCAGTTTGGCCAGACTATACGGCCACGGGTTATTATCAAAAACTTTGGATACGATACAATTTACTCCATCAATGTAGCATACAGGCCTTATGGCACATATCTGGCAAAGACGGGTACCTATGTGGGTTGTATAGCTCCCAATGAGACAGATTTCTATACATTCCCTGATGCCTTCACGATATTGAGTGACTTCCCGGATACGTTTGAGATATGTGCCTATACTACGGTGAACCTTGATATCTACTGGGACAATGACTCGTGCTGCAAGAACTTTGCGCTATCGCCGCTGGATCATGACATGCAGATGGTCAGTTTTATTTCACCCCACGGCCAGATTGTGGCAGGCGACTCTGTCACTGTGACCACCCGTCTCCGTAATTTCGGAGCGGAACCTGTGGCAACCACTGACGTGGTGTATGTGTTCAACAACAGTTTTGTTGTGACGGAACAGATTAACTTCAATGATTTGCTCGGTCACGATTTGCAACCTTATGAATACATCAACTATACGTTTAGGCAGAAGTGCAGGGCGTCAATGGGACATATGGATTTGACGGCTTATGTGAATATGGTCAATGATGACTATCTCTACAACGACACGATTAACATGACGCTGCAGGGAATTAGCTCGGTCGTTGACTTGCAGGCGACGGCTGTTGTGGTGGACACCACATCCTTCTCGACGACGAGGATTCAGTTGACTATTGATAATGTTGGTGCTGTTGCGGTCAACAATTTCGAGGTCGGGTTCTGGTACGACAACGATATTAGTACGCTCGTACGCGACACCTTCCGGATGGGTGAACCCTTGGCGGCAATGGCGCGTGCATACTACAGGTTCCCCACCGAACTTCCCAATAGGCCGTTCCCGGGAGGATACCGTGCCGTTACCGGCTTCGTGAATGCGCTTAACGACAACTATCGTGGCAACGACACCACATCCGCTATTGTCAGTCAGTATGCTGACCTGAGGGCAAAACGTGTCTTGGTCGCGGAAAACAGAGCTGATACATGTTTTGTCCGTATGGAGTTGGAGAATATTGGCAATATGGCTTACGACCGCCAGTTCATGGTTTACGCCACGGTGAACGGCACGTCGGTGTCGGGTGCAATCGTGCGCCGCATCGACCCAGGTGAGGTATTCACGGTTGATTTGAATGGCACAGTCCGGAAGAACAGAGAACGTATCTACACTGGATCGGGTCGCATTGAGGCCATGGGCGACAGGGACATTACCAACAACCAGACGACTATTGTCGACGTGCAGAACTATTTCGATGGTATTCCGCTCGTGCGGCAGCAGAACGGCATGAAGTTGGATCAGAACTACCCCAACCCGTTTGACAATAGCACGCGTGTCGACTTCTACATACCTGAATCTGGCCAAGTGCGCTTCTTTGTGATGGATGCCTACGGACGTCTCGTCTACCAAAAGTTTGAGGAGTTTGCCGCTGGCAGCAACTCCGTCGTGTTTGCGCAGGAGGGCTTGTCCACCGGCGTGTATTACTACGGCATCCAGATGGGCGACGACCAGCTGATGCGGAAGATGATATATAAGAAATAGCGTCAAGTTAGTTCGTCGATGACGCTGTCGGAATTTATTGAATCATGCAACGGCCTCTTCTGTCCAGGACAGAAGGGGCTGGTTGCTGTAAGCGGCGGTGTCGATTCGACGGTGCTGTGTGAACTGATGCACCAGGCCGGCTTTCCTTTTGCCATTGCCCATTGCAATTTCCATTTGCGGCCAGGCGACTGCGACCGCGACGAGCAGTTTGTGCGGCAGTTGGCCGTGCATTACGGTGTGGAGGTTCATGTGGCGCAGTTCCAGGCGGAGTCCTATGCGAAAGAGCACGGGCTCTCCATCGAGGAGGCGGCGCGGAAGCTGCGGTATGACTTCTTTGAGGAAATCTATGCGCAGAAGCAGGGGGAGCACGATGGGTTCGCATATATTGCCACGGCCCATCACCGTGACGATGCCACGGAGACGTTCTTTATCAACCTGCTGCGGGGCACGGGCATCGCGGGTTTGCATGGCATCCGGCCTCGCAACGGCCATGTGGTGCGTCCGCTGTTGCCTTTTGGCAGGGACGAGATTGAGGATTTTGCGCGGCGGCATGGTCTGCGGTATGTGGAGGATTGCACGAATGATTCGCTGGTCTACCGGCGGAACCAGATACGTCACCGGTTAATGCCGTTGCTGAGGGAGTTGTCGCCGGGGATTGACGCCACGATGCAGCGGAATATGGCGCGTCTCCGTGATGTGGAGTGTGTCTACAGGCGTGCGGTTGACAAGCTGCGGGAGGATGTTGTGACGGTGAACGGGGATGTGGCGAGCATCAGGATTGAGGACATTATGGCGTTGGAGCCGCGGCGGACGTTGCTGTTCGAGCTGCTGTCGCCTTATGGGTTTAACGGTGCTGTGGTGGACGACCTGTTGCGCTGCCTGGGGCAGGGATGTACGTCGACGGGCAGGACTTTCCTGAGTGCGAGCCACCGCGTTGTGGTGGACCGTGACTGTGTGCTGATTGCTTCGCGTGGCGAGGGTGGGGGAGGGGGGTGTTTTGTTGTAGGCCGTGCCGATGTGCCGTCGGATGGCGAGGGCTTGCTGCGTCTGGGCGATGGGCTGGCGATGAGGTTCGGGGTGAGGACGGATGTGGTGTCGTGCAAGGTGCCTTGCGAGGTGGCGCTGTTCGATGCCGATGCGTTGCGGTGGCCGCTGGAGGTGAGGCACTGGCTGGTGGGCGACCGGTTTCGTCCGTTCGGGATGCGGGGGCGTCGGCTGGTGAGCGATTTGCTGACGGAGAGGAAGCTTTCGCGGCTGCAGAAGGAGCGTGTGTGGGTGGTGTGCGATGCGGAGGGCGTGGTGCTGTGGGTGGCCGGGCTGCGGGCGTCGGGGCTTTGTGCGGTGGGGGAGGGGACTTCCAGAGTGCTGCGGCTGCGGCTTGAGGGGGTGATATAAAAGGTATATATACTATATATATAACAAGGGCGGCCCCGCCTCCGGCGGGGCCGCCCTTGTTGTGTGATGCCCCAAAGGGGCGAAAAAGCGTGTGTCAGTCGTTGTTGCGCGTCAGCCGCAGGTTGCGGTTCAGGAACACCATCTCCAGCACTTCGCCGCTCACAGTGAAGGGCGATGTCTCGATGACCTGGCTCATCGTATCGTCGTAGAAATTGATGGAGCCCGTGCCGCTCGAATAGGTGTAGTCGCCCGTAAATCTCCTGCTGTCACGCTCGCCGTCGGACGTCACCGACGTCACGCTGAGGTAGCATGCCGTGCCGAAAGTGAGGGAGTAGGTCAGCGATTCGCCATTGATGCTCTCGCGCAGCGTCCAGTGCGTGCCGCTCATCGACTCGGGATAGTCGTTCACATCGCCGTTGCCGCCACCACCGTTGCCGCCATCGTTGTGCGTCAGCGTGATGTCTTGGCCCTGGAAGTTCATGTGCAGCGTGTTGCCGTGAACCTCGAAGTTCGCCGAGCAGACCTGGTGGGTCATCTCCTCGTCGTAGAACACAATGTTGCCGTTGCCGTTCGAGCTCGAGTACGTGTAGCGGCCGTAGTAGTTGTCGTACGAATCGCCGGTCATGCTGGCCTTGGTGAACACACACATGTCGGCCGAGCCGAACGTCAGGTTGTACATCACCTGGCCGTCCTGGTACATCCACGAGCCCGTGTTCGCCATCGAGCTGGGATGGTCGCCGTTGCCGCCATTGTTGTTGCCGCCATTGCTGTTTTCCGTCGAGTAGGACAGGCGCACCTCCGTGCCGTCGTCCGTGCGGCCCGAGGCCTCGAGCGTACCCTTGTGGTCGCCCAAGATGTTCATCGTCACCTCGCCGCTCACCACCATGGTCAAGCCAGCCGGCGTCTGAATGGAACAGTACACAGGGCTCGACTTGCCGGCCGGGTTCGTGATAGTGTAGGAATGCGTGCCGTTGGAGCCGTTGAACGTGCCCGGGAACTCGAAGTACACCGACACCTGCTGGCTCACATTGTAGAGCCGCAGCGTCAGTACATCCTCGTCCTCGTCCACCTCCATGCCGTCGATAGCCAGCGTCCGTCCGCCCATCGTCATCTCATTTCTGACCGATCCCTGGTTGTCATTGTTATCGTCGCCGCCGCCGAAGAGGTCCTCCGTGCAGCCGTTCAGCAGCAGGGAGCCCCCCGCCACCATCAGCGCGAACATCGCGCCGAGA
>JAEEGL016814600.1_pt1 | contig 56845 bp, 46 predicted proteins | sample 9134231 | NCBI WGS metagenome assembly JAEEGL01 (sample SAMN16246548, study PRJNA631951) | gut metagenome | biome: gut microbiome; feature: rumen; material: fiber-attached | host: Bos | place: Iran: Karaj | collected 2018-10
GAAAATGAGATTGGCCCCATGGCCGGATGTTTCTGACCAGATCTGCCTTTCATCTTACATCCTGTTGCCCTTAACGTCAAATATTGTCGATCTGTTCACGTATCGCCAGTATTTTCCTTGTTGTGTTCCCGCCTATTCTTGCAAGTATGATTGCTCCCGGAGAAGTTGTTCACAGTACACTTATTACCACCTACGAACCGGAAATGAATGAATATAGAGGCGTCTTTTCTAAAATCATAACATTGGCTGATCTTTTTGAAGAATGATGGGCTGATTTTATTCAGCGGTAAAGTACTCTTTAATGTTACTTACCGCTGAATAAAAAAGCCCGTACCTCTCCGGTTTCCTCTTCAAGGTACAGGCAACAAAAATCCTTTGATTTTTAACCCGGCTATGAAATTATTTCTTCTTCACCTTCACAGTCACGGTCTTCGTCACCCCTCCGGCATAAGTCAATTTCACCTTCACCGTCGCGCTCTTCTTACTGATACCGTAAACATCAATCTCCGTCATATCCTCATCATTCACTTTCGCCGCAACTCCCTTCGGCGTTCCCACGATTCCAACCTTCACAGGCTTGATAGTCCTGAACTTCCCGGAGCCAACCTTGTTTTTTGTGCCGCATCCTGCCAATACGGCAGCTGCGAAAACAGTCAGTACTAATACGATCAGCTTCTTATAAAACCTGTCCGTAAGCGCTTTTGACATAAACCCTGCACTCCCCTCAACATTTTTATTCCGGATCAGCTGATCCCGGCATAAATTCATCCGGAACTTTTATATTATGCGAAAGCAAAAACGCAACATACTCCGGATCACGAAGGCGCTGTCTGGATTCCATCATATATCTTTCGTTTTTCTTCCGAACAAATCCGAGTTTGTGCCGCAGATATTGAAGAAATATTATTAGGCTTAGGATAAAAAACCCACCCAGACAAACATTAACAACAACAGGATCTGCCACTTTATCCATATTGCCCTTCATCCTGAGTCCGACAAGGCAGGCTGCGATCCCACCCAGTCCGAACCTTTGACACGCCTGCGGCTCCTGTGTCAGCTGTATCGGATCAAATCCCTGTATAGCCACCTCCCGCCAGCGGTTCTCAAAAAGCTTCCCGCCGCAATTCTTGCATCTCTGAAGCTTGCTCCCATATAGATACGGGTTCAGGATCCCATAACTCTCTATCACATTTTTCCCGCAATGCGGGCAGACTCGCTTCAACATCTGTTATCTGCTCCTCATCAAAACTGCCGATGTCATCCCGATATATTCCGAAACCACAGCGACAGCATCTTTTCCGTATCAAAAAAGGTATACCCGAGAATTGAGTATACCATTTTCCCATCGGATTTACAAATCAGATGATCTGTTTTATCCCCTGCGAACTCCCCGCACATAGTTACAGCTTTTCCTTTTTTCAGCTATGTACCTTTTCTTCACTTCCATGCTTTTTATACTTCTTTATCAAGACCACTATGAAAAAAGACAGTATATCCGCAATCCCCAGCACAGGAAACAGGATCAGCAGACTGTTTGAACTTCCGTATATGTCAAGTACCCCTTTAAGGATAGAACCGATCGTCAGCGTCGCCAGACCCGCATTCCAAAAGCAGGCAGCCATAGCCGGTACGAACTTTCTTCTTATGCCGACCAATCTCCAGAAAAGTCCTCCACCTACTGCAAAGAACCCAAATGCGTATATCATGGCATAAGAGAAGACACCGAAACTGAAGCTTTCATAGATCATACCGAATACTGCCGTAACAAGTGCCGCGATCAGACAGCCATCCGCCATTTTTGACGTATCTGCCATTTTTTCATCTGATGTATACAATATCACTCACACTCCTTTCTTCTGTCCCTCTTCCTCCGGTAGTCGGGTGGTTGATGAGTTCCCCCCGGAATATCATGGTCGATGATCCTCCTCCATCCAGGTTATACGCTGTCTCAGCACCAAGATCCTTCATAAAACCCGCCAGTTCGCGAAGTGTTAGTCCCGCATTGTCTGTTGTCCTTCCATCCGCTACAACAAAAACATAATGAAGATCATCTATAAGCCCTATAGCCGTTCGGGGATTGCTCTGCATTGCCCTTCCCACTTCTTCCTCTTCATCCACGGCGACCTCCCCATCTGTAACAAGTGCCGGTCCGAAAGAGAGTACCTGCCATGCTCCCATATCCAAAAGCTCCTGTGCACTGATATCATCCTCGTTTATGATAAGAAACTCTCCGCTCTTTAAAACGACCAGATCCTCATTACCCTTTCCGCACTTATCCCTGTACAGAACGCCTTCACGTATTACATAACCTGTTTCCCTGCTTCCGTAAAAATCACCGTTAATTGCAAGAACCGCATTATTATTAGCGGCTGTTACAGAAGTTTCCTCTTTAATATTCCTTCCGTATGTATCCTCCGCCAAAGCTGTTTTTAATCTGTCTGCGGAATCCAGCTTCACATCTGCCACATATACATTCGTGTCATTTACTCTGTACTGTTTCAGTGTTATATCTACCCCATTCTCGTGGTATTCGCTCACAGTATCGTACTCAACGCTTCCCGTATCCTGTTCCTGCAGAGCTTCCTCACTGTTCTCACTCTTATTTCCCCTAAAGGATCTTTTTTTCTTCCAGCCTTTTGGCCCACTCTCAGCATCCCGTTTAGAGGCATCCGCATCACTCCCGGAAGACTGTCCCGATCCGTCCGTTTCCTCCTGTTCTATGCCTGCACTCCCCTCCGTATACGCCTCCGTAGCAGAGGCGTATCGGTGGGGTATCACAAAGCTGTCCAGTAAAACATAGACTGCAAGTCCTGCCAGTAAGACACCATTTGTTACGGAAAATATAGTTGTTGCTCTTTTTTTCATTACTTTCATCCTCTCTGCATCGTCTCTCCAGGAACGGATGCCCCTTAGCGATCAGAACTGATCATTTTCCGGCCGGCGGTCTCCGTGTCCCCGTCTTCCGCCTTCATTATCCTCAGGCATCATTCCATCAAAAGTTCCCATATCCCGGGGACCACCCTCTCTTTCAAATCCCCCCTGGGGTCCCATGCCGTCTCTTCCGCCCGGTCCGCCAAACGTCTGATTTGTAATGGTATTTGTCTCCTCTCCGTTCTCTATGATCGTTCCTCCGTTATATTCCGCCTTGCCGTCATAATCGAAGGTGGACTGTCCTGTTATACTGATGGTTCCGCCATTGATACGGATATCCCCGTTGGAATCAACGCCATCGGTATCCCCGGCCCCCATTGCTATATTAACATTCCCGCCGTTCAACTCAAACAGGGGACTTATTGATGATGACTTTTGGGCTGCGTTTATCCCGTCATCCGATGCTGTGATATCAATCGTCCCGCCATTGATCTCGATCTGCGTTCCTTCTATTCCTTCCGCTGCAGTCAGTGTGATATCACCGTCATCGATCTTAACGATCGTAGTTGCATGTATACCGTCATAAGCTGCCTGGATATTTATGGTACCGCCGGCTATATAGATGTATCCTGTGGTATCGTCATCGTTATCTCTCCTTTCATTCTCTGCCGATTCCATTCACTTACCTGTGATGCAGGATCTGTTCTTGGAATTCTTACCGCTGTTCTCTTCATCATATCCGCGTATCCTGCTCCGTATTTCGAAAAGGATGTGGGAAAAACTTCCAGTTCGCTGAGCTTATCTGACAGTTTGTGGGGAAAGGCATTGCTTACCTTGATCTCCATCAGAACCTGTCCTTTCCGTAACAGCGGATTTCCTTTTTTGATCCCGCATAAGTCGCTGCAGCCGTCATCCCACTCGATATTGCTGTCAAAGGTGACGCGGAAATCTTTGTCCTCCGTTCCTGCCATGGCGATGCGGTCGTAACAGATGCTCATGGCCGGGATCAACTCTCCGTACAGCTTCCGGAAGGCTTCGATCTCTTTCGCGATCTGTGTCGTCCCTATGTCTCTTGCCTCTCCTGACAGATATCCGTACAAGTCCTTGTATTTTCCGGAAATGCGTCTTTTATAAACAACCCCTGCGTATTTCTTTTTGATCTCTATGAATGCATTTGTATCATCCTTCGCAGTCCCGTAAGTCCGCAGCCTCAGTTTTTCCTTATACAGCGGTTTTTCCATCGAGGTGCGTATCAGCCTGTGATCCGGGGTATCGTAGTATATATTGTTGATCCTGGATAAGCCGTATTCGTCTATACGCGCCATACTGCCCAGAAATGCTGCCAGTTCCTTATACTGCACCTCATCCAGCAGGTACTTAATCTCTTTTCTTTGGAATACTTCTCTGTATGCGCTCATATCCGTCACTTCCTTTCGGTGATATCTCTTTTATGATGCAATAATAGACTGTCAAGATTAAACGAACATTAAAAAAACACCAAAAAAGAAAAAACTTTTTCGGTGCTCTAAAACACTCACAAATCAACTATTTACGCAACGTGACCCTGAATACAGTTTCCCCGTTCCTGGAGGATGCCTTTATATCTCCGTTATGGTTCCGGTCTATACGTCTCGCAATGGCAAGACCCAGGCCATAACGGTTCTCCTCGCGGCTTCTGGATCTGTCCCCCCGGTAGAAACGTTCAAAGATCTTTTCTTCGTCCTCTTTCGATATCGGATCCCCGGTATTTATCACCTGAATATCTATGATCCCTTTTCCCTTGCCTGCGGATGCCAGGATCTTCACGGTAGTGTCCTTATGACTGTGACGTACCGCATTATCCAGTAACGTAGCTGCCATCTGTTCGATCTCTTCTTTATTACACTTACATAGCAGTCCTTCTTCGATATCCGTATAAACCGATACTCCCTGCTCAAAAGCAACGGCTTCATATGCCATACATCAAGAAAGAAACCTTTTACTTTTTCGTAAAAGTCCGCGTTCCGTTCCAAGAGATATATGATTGGATTCGAAGAATCTGGGCTAATAAAAAAGTCAATAAAGAAAGGGGTTAGAGAGATTTCGTTTTTCCGTTCACGTACTGTTCACGTAAAAAACTGATGAACAGCCCGTATGAATAATCCACTTTTCAACAATCCGTCGCCCGCATTATTGATGTCTTTGTTCTATTGCTATCAACACTGTTTGTTTCAGCAAATAGGACTTTTTCCCCGGAGAAAGTCCTATTTTGTTGAAAGTGGAAATTTTGTGTTCTTCCCAGAATACAGTTTTCCTATAAAAATATCGGCATAAATTTTTGCATGATATATACTTGCCTTACTCTTCCGTTTTCTTAACCCACCAGCCTGCTCCGTCTCTGTACTGAAATATACCTTCTTAGTCATCACACATCATCTCCGTTCTCAGTTCCCATTGTTTCCCGCTTCAGGCCATACATATTTTCCATATGGATATCTGCACACCTCAAGAAATCATCATACTTTTCAAAAGTGCAATTCCCATGATTCTGGTGTGCGCCATCTTTTGTCCATGAACACACAAAAGGATAATCCTCTCCATGCTCATTACCCTTTTCTATACAGAAATAGCTGATCTTCTCAAAATCATCATCAAAGAACATATAACTGCAGTAACAAAGAGGTTCTTCCTCTGGTTCAGGGAAAACGATCTTAAACATCTTGACATCATCAGTCACTTTGGATGCTGCAATACTGAAATCGTCCTCCGTATACGGATTTATAATCCCTTCATCCTCAAACATCCCGTTTATCACACGATACAAAACATTCTTGTCGTGAAAGAGAAGCCCTATAAACTGTTCTTTATCTTCAAAGAACCATTGCGGTAATGCCCTGTGCTCAAACGTATATCTAATAGCGTGCCTATCCATATCCAATATCTCCTTTCCGATAAGGTTTTTGTGTGTTTCATTTCTTTAGATATCAGTATAATTCTGCATCTGTCCGATAAGAATACCGCCATTTTGAACATGCGTTCGGCCGGTCATAAGTTGAACTGCAGTGACTTCGGTGACTACCGGGAATCGAACCCGGATCATCAGATCCACAATCTGAGGTACTCGCCGTTGTACGATAGCCACAGTGACCCCTGTGAGACTTGAACTCGACATTTGCAGCTTGAGAGGCTGCACGGTGTCCGGGGGACACCGGCTTTGCACCGACCGAAGCGGAGCGTAGAACGCCGTCCTGGCCATTAGACGAAGGGGCCGTATGCGGAGCCGAAGCCTCCGCATTATCTTTATTACATTTTCAGCAGATTCGCTATGAACTCCGAATATTTCTCACGGATCGGTATTTCCTCATCCACCTTCAAAGCCCGCCGTTCTGCGATTTCCGTCTTGCTGGTAACCGGATTGAAGCCCTGTTTCTCATAAGTCTCCCAATAGACTCCTATACCCCTCTTCTGCCAGCTCGGAAGCTTATCAAAATTGATCCCATTCTGGAAAAGCAGTTCATTCTTAAAGGCTACCGTCTGACCTTCCAGCATCTTTGTCGCCTCTCCGACACGCTTTCCCTGCTTACGAAGCATCCAGTAACAGTGCGAATTCAGTGAATTTCTGTGCGCATCCTCCTGCCTCCACTGGAAATAATCCTGTACCCTCTCCACAGTAGGCAGCGGCACCATACGACAGTCAAATATACCCGCTTGCCCTGATTGCATTGAAAAGGTGGTACTCGCCACACCTGCCAGAAGGGAATTATACTTCCTTACCTTGCGTCCGAAGGTATCCTCATTCGGGTGAAAGAGCAATGATATCTCATCGCTCTCGGTATATCCGTAGATCACACGAAAACCGTAATTCATAAGTGCCTTAACAGTTTCGACCATCATATCCCGAAACCGGATATCAAACGGCGCTTCAAATTTGCAGACTTCTTTCGTCAGTCTGGTAAACCTGTTTCCGTCCAACCGTGCCACCATATACAGCTCGGGTAACAGCACCTGATCCAGAGACTCCTCATAAACACGCATCTTGCTGTCCAGTTCATCAAAGTTCATCTTCATCCCTCCATTCGCATATTTCCATATTACCGTCTTCATTTTTCACAAAATACAGCTCATCAAATCCTTCTTCATAAGACGGCATCTCCAGTTTCTTCGATGTCATAGCGATAGCACCGTCCGGAACCCGTTCTTTTCCGGTCCGCTGAGCATTTCTTTGTATGCATTCCCGGATCCGTGACTGCATAAAGTATCCGATCACAAGATATCCGGCCTCTTTTGCTTTCGGTATATACCTTGCCCTGTCTTCACGGGTCGGATTGGTATTATCCACAGCATAATCACAGCCCTTTTCCATACAGTCCGCGATCAGAAGCACTTCCTTATTACGAGTGTGCAAGATATCCAGATTGACCCTCACCGCATCCGTCAGGAACCTTGAACAAAAGGTTGATTTTCCGCTCCCCTGGATTCCCATCATGACGAACATCTTTTTCTGTTCTTTTCCCATTGACATTCACCGCTCTCTTATGCAATCCTTTCTCCAATATCCGTTTTATCTATCACGATGATATCGTCAATCGCCACACCAAATACCACAGATAATACGACCAGGTTATCAATTGTAGGCATAGCTACGCCCTGTTGCCACTTATAGATCGCCTGCGGTGTAGAAAATCCAAAGATCATCTGAAGATCCTTTACGGACATCCCCGCCGCTTTTCTTAAGCGCACGATCATCTGACCGGTACTGATCATGTCGATGGTAGGTATGTTTCTTTTCATCATAATCTCTTTCATAGTCTTTTCTTCCTTTCCCAAGTGCATCAGCCAGGGCGCTGGACGTCCGGAGGACATCCGTTTGACGCCAACCGGAGAGGAGACATGAACCTGCACTTCCCTTCTGGGGCTGGTATTACGCCACTGATACAAAAAAAAACGCTTACCCTGATCTTCCCAGGATAAGCGGTTTCGTTTCTCTGCTTTGTTCAGCGATCTATTATCTCACAGCCATCCGGTTTCCGTCATCCTGTTCAGGGCACACATAAATCAAGCTCTGCTCAAGCTCGAGCAGTGCGTCTACATGTCCCTTTTCAAGATTGGTTCCGAATAATGTAAACATCTTTTCCCTTTCCGGGCAGAGCCCTTTTTCACTATCCATATCGTACCATAACACATTTCTCCTTAGTTGTCATTATATTAATAATATAATTTCCTACCAAAAATCTCTAATTCCTTTTTTTCTGTTTTAAATACTCATATACTTCCGTCAATGCACATTTGAATGATGTCTTTGTGACCTTTAACCCTCCCGATTTCCTTCTGGCATCCGCTACAAACGGCATTCCCTCTGTCTGTTTAAGTTTCAACAAGTAACTTGAATAACAATCCTTGTCCATTGTATTATGCGGTATTGATCCAAATATCACCGCACGATATTTGCCATCTCTTCTGATTCGTGCTGTATAATTTTTTGCCTTCTCATAATCAATGAATTCTATATCCTGCTTTTCAAAGCCCATGCTTTTTGCTATCCCGCACATCACGTTCGTCCCAAGTTCATGTCCTCCAATGACAAGTATCTTTCCATGAATACCAAGAAGGATATGACCACTCGCATTGAGATCGGTCAACGGGGATAAGCACTATGTATTCCAGACCGACGGAGATTTTCCGCTTAACCCGAACCGTCTGAACGATCATTTGCGGAAGCACTGCGCAGCGCTCGGGATCCGTTACTTTTCCAGCCATAAATTCCGCTTCTATTGGATCAGCAGCGCCTACTGCCAGGAAATGAACGAAAGGATCATCCAGAAGGTCGCCGGTCATGCCTCACTGGAAATGACCCGGCACTATAACCGCTCGACGAGGCTGCAGGAAGATTTTTCGCTGGATGAAATGGACCGGATCTGCGGATTCAAAAAGGCCTGAAAGCCAGTAAAATAGCGGGTTTGCGATGTGCAGGACCCCCGTTCACGTACGTTCACGTGACACAAAAAACCCCTCAAACGCAATGTTCAAGGGGCTTTAAGCCAATCGAGGTGACTGGATTCGAACCAGCGGCCCCCGCGTCCCTAACACGGTGCTCTAGCCAAACTGAGCCACACCTCGAAATTACTATTATACGGCTCATCGCCGTATGCAGAGCTGCCTAGCAGACTTGAACTGCCGACCTCATCCTTACCAAGGATGCGCGCTACCGACTGCGCCAAGGCAGCTAACTTACCACCGAAGATTGATTCTAGCAAAATAATGCTTTTTTGTCAAGCAGATTTCTTCTATATTTGAAAAGAATCCGATAAAAGCCTTAATGCTCTGCGTAAATGTATTTATTTTTGGACTTGCCGCCCAGCATACGTACTTCCTGATCTGTCAGCTGCAGTTCGTCAAAGACGTCCAATGCGTCATCCAGCTGAGCCGAATTGATACAGAAGACCAGCTTGGGCCGCTCGCGCAGAAAGACCTTTGCAAAAAAGCCCGGTTCCTGCCAGCGCAGAAAATAGCTGACGCGCGCATACTGAAGCGCCGCCTCGATGCGGTGACGGATCTCTTCCATCCGCCTGCTCTTGCCGGGCACCACCTCACACAGATCGATCTCATTATTCACTTTTACTCTGGTCATCATGTTGTCGATCAATGCTTCCGCGCCCCCGACGCCGCTATCTTTCTACAAACATTGATTTTATCACGCATGCAGGCCGCAAGTCAAGCCCGATGCACAAACATTCGTTACGGTTCAGCGGCCTGCCGCCACTGAGCGTAACGTGCTTCCGCCATGCCAAATCGGCTTTGCCGATAGCCGGCAAGTCCGGTATGCGTACCTCTTTATCCCTCTGCCGGGATCGCCTCGATCACCGCTGCGGAATAGCCGTGAGGCGCCTCGAGGATCTCGGCCCGGATCCTGCTGCCGTTCTCCGTAAACTCAAAGACCGCAAAGCCGCCGTTCAGTGCCGGCGTAAAATCCAGTTCCTCCAGCGTCTGCAGGAGCTTCCCGTCCGCATACTTGGTATAGCTCTCCTTCAGGCACCAGATATTGAAAAACGCCTTCTCCGATTCCGTAGGCGAAAGATGCTTTAAATACTCGGTCTCCGCCGGATGGAAGAAACGTCCCGCCATATCCGCGCTCAGGCTCCGCCATTCCTGGATATCCGCACCGACAGGCACATCGGATATCGCACAAAGCGCCATATTGCCGGAATGCGCAATGGAAAAGTGCACGTCCTTCAGCTCTTTAAAACGTGGCTGTCCGTTATCGCTCCGCTCCACCTCATAGATCCCGGCCGGTGCCGCATCACCCAGATGTTCTCTGGCCCCATGCTGTAAAAGAAGCCCCGCCGTGATGATCTGTGCCCGTTTTTTCGGATCCTTCACCGACTCCAGTTCCTTTTTGCGCAGGGAGTCGATCCCGTCCAGTGCTTCTTTCGCGTTTTTTGCATCCTCAAGAAGCCGCACTTCAGACATATAGATCTCTGCCATAACTCATTCCTCGCTTTCTTTTGCAGGCCGGGATATCCTGCTGTACCGTTTTCCGACTACCCGGATCGGAAGTCTGTCCGCCTTTTTTCTCCGGATATACTGCGACCGTTACATCAGCGGAAATACTCTTTGATCTCCGTATATCCCTGTGCCGCCAGCTGCTCCTTCTGGAACTTCTTATTCTTGGCCATACGCAGGAGCTGTACGCATTTTCCTTCCGCACGCAGCTCTTCGGCACGGCTCATTGCTTCGTTCACCTTCTCTGCCGGCAGTCCTTTTTCCAGCAGAAACGCCGTTTTCTCCTTTTCATCGGGCAATTGATAGCCCTGCTCCATCAGGATCGTGATGATGCGCTCAAAACCGATGGAAAAACCGCAGGCCGGCGTCTGCTGCCCCGTAAAGCGGCCGATCATCTCGTCGTAACGTCCGCCGCCGCCGCAGGAAGAATGGAACTCCTTCAGCTCCACTTCAAAGATCGTACCGGTATAATAGCTCATGCCGCGCACCAGCGTCGGATCGAAGAGCAGCGTCCAGCCGTCCTTCTTTGCGGCGTTCACTGCGGAAAAGATCTCTTCCAGATTGCTGCGCCCCTCTGCGGACAGCGCCTCACCCATGCGCTCACTGAGCGCCTTTAATGCCTCTTCGCCCGCTTTTCCCTCAAGCAGCCGGAAAAGCTCCATATACTTTGAGGCGTTCTCCTTCGGATAGCCCGCCTTTTCCAGTTCTTCGATCACACCCTCCGCGCCGATCTTGTCCATCTTGTCCAGGATGATGAATACGGCATCGTAATCCGCCTCGGCAAAGCCCGCCCAGGCCGCCATCGACTTGAGGATCCTACGGTCGTTGATGCGTATATTGAAATTCTTAAAGGAAAGCCGGGTCAGAACGGTGCTCATGGCCAGGATCAGCTCGATCTCGGCCAGATTGGACGGCTCTCCGAGGATATCGATATCGCACTGCTCAAACTGCCGGAAGCGCCCCTTCTGCGGCTGGTCCGCACGGAATACATTCCCCATCTGAAGCGCCTTGAAAGGCTGCGGCAGCTCTGCGGCATGATCCGCATAATAACGACACAGCGGCACCGTCAGGTCATAACGCAGTCCCGAATCCGCAAGGTCGTTCTCTTCCTTTGCGTTCGCGATATCCAGCTTATTCCCTCTTTTCAGTATCTTAAAAATCAGTTTTTCGTTCTCGCCGCCCTGTTTGCTCGAAAGATTCTCGATATGCTCCACACAGGGGGTCTCGATCTGCGTAAAGCCATAGCTTTCGTAGATCTCCCTTATCACATCGCTGACATGGTTGCGCAGCCGCATCTCTTCCGGCGTCACATCCCGCATGCCTTTTACGGCTTTTTTGATCATCGCCATCTCTCTTCTTTCCTTTCTCTATTATCATAGGAAGTATAAACTAAATCCCTTCCATTTGCAAGATGCAGCAAAGCGGGGTATAATACTAACGTTTTTGTACACAGGGGGGAAGAACAGAAAAGAAACAGGCTCCCGCCGCATTGCCGCAGCACTTAGTAAGCGCGAGCGGCCAAGCCTGCCTGAGGTACTGTCTGAGCGAAGCTCGCGCACGATCGGCGCGAGCAAGCGAGTTGCCGAAGGCAGGTCGGTTTCAGGACGCGACGCGCGAGCTTATGTGCGGAGGCATCAGCAAGGGAGCCGTTTTTTTTCTGCTCTCCCGTTTACATATAACAGCTTATGAATAACACGCTTTGCGATGAAAACGATCCCCGCGCGCGGCTCCTGGCTGCTGCCGCCGCGCTCTTCTTTCCCCTGTCACTGATCTGGCAGGAGCTGGTCTTTCATTGCTTTCTGATCGGGACTCCCGGCACTTCTTTTCTGTATGCGGCGCTCTTTGCCTGCGTGATCGGGCTCCCCGTCGGGATGGTCTGGATGCTGCTGCGCCGCCCCGTGCTGCGTACGGTCTTTTCCGTGCTCATCCTGCTTTTCTTTCAGGCTTTTTTCTGGACGCACGTGATCTATTACAAGGTCTTTGTGACCTTCTGGGCACCCTTCTCCACCATGGCCATCGCCGGCCAGGCCTTTGACTACAAGGGCATGATCCTGGAGAACGCCGCGCGCAGCGCCCATATCCTCTTTCTGCTCGCGCTCCCGCTGCCGCTCTATCTACTGCTGCTGCGCAGGGTCCGCCCCTCCGGTTTCCGCGGCTTTTTCCCGCAGTTCGGCGCCGAGCTCGGCTGCCTGCTCCTCTGCCTGCTGATACTGACCAATGGAGAACGCGGATACGGCAGTCCCTACGATCTGGTGGTGGGCCGTTCCTCCATCAGCGACAGCATGGAGACCCTGGGCGTACTGGCCACCAGCGTCTGTGACAGTCTCGGTCCCGGTACTTCCGCGCCGGTCCTTATGAGCGCCGGCAGCAGCGGCGGCAGCAAGACCACGACCGGAAGAAAGTCTTCCGTCAGCGTCAACCTTTCCCCTGAAGAACTCTGCGCCGGCTGGGCCGCCCGGATGGAAGGCGGAGAAGACGACGGCTCTTCCGTCAGCGCCAACGCTGCTCCGGCGGTTGAATATGTCCCCCGGGTCATGGATATCGACTTTGATCAGCTCATAGCGGAGACCACGGATCCTTCGCTCCGCTCGCTGCACGAGTACTTTGCCTCCCGGGAACCCTCCTATACCAATGAATATACCGGACTGTTTAAGGGCAAAAACCTGATCTGGATCACGGTCGAGGGCATGAGCCGTTTCATCATCGACGAGAAACGCACGCCTACCCTCTGGAAGCTGCAGCATGAGGGTTTTTACTGCGAGCATTACTATACGCCTCTCTGGTACGGCTCCACCTCCGGCGGCGAATGGGCCAACCTGACCGGTATCCCGCCCCAGAACGGCGGCTATGTTGCGATGCAGCACAGCGGCGAACTCGGGACAGATCTCTACTTTACGCCGCCCCGCCGCTTTAAGGATCTGGGCTACGACTGCGTCGGTTTTCACAACAATTTCGCGGATTATTACGGGCGTAACCTCTCCCATCCCAATATGGGACTGCGCTGGATCGCCTACGGCACCGGCTATCAGGGCGAAAGCGTCGGCGGAACGCTGCTCTGGCCCCAGTCCGATCTGCGCCTCTGGGAGGAAAGCCGCGACTATATCGACTTTGAAAAGCCTTTCATGGCCTATTACATGACCATCAGCGGGCACGCCCAGTACAACTGGGGCGGCAACATGATGAGTGCCCGCCATCATGAGGAATTCCGGGATCTCCCCTATTCGGAGGAAGCGAAAGCCTATCTGGCCTGCCAGTATGAGGTGGAACTGATGCTGTCCCAAATGGTCAAAGACCTCGAGGCGGCCGGTATCCTGGAGCAGACCGTCATCGTCCTCACTACCGATCATGTCCCGTACAATAACAAGGACATGTGCGATGAGCTCGCCGCTTACGAAATGGATGACCAGACCGAATGGTTTGAAAACGCCCTGATCCTTTACTGCTCCTCCATGGAAAAACCCGTCGTTGTGGACAAATACTGCTCCAGCATAGACCTCCTTCCCACGGTTTTAAACCTCTTCGATATCGAATACGATTCCCGCCTTCTCGCCGGCTGCGATATCCTCTCGGACAGCCCGCAGTTTGTCATGTTCAACGCCAGCCGGAGCTTTATCAGCGATCGATGCCTCTACAACGGCAGGGACGGCAGCATAAAGCCCTTTGCGCCCTACAGTGAAGCGGATATCACACAGGAATACATCAATGACGTCGAAAACGAGATCCGCAACCGCGCGGGCTTAAGCGGGCTGATCCTTCAATACGATTACTACCATATCCTCTTCGGGCAGAAGGATAACGCCGCTGCGGAATAGTTTCATGCGTACAGCCGGCGTAAATATGTAAAGACTGTGAAGCCTGGAATATTTACTGTACATCCCCGCGGAAATCCGATATAATAACAGGGTGTGTCCGGATACGGCGTGAGACGCTTCCGGAAAATAAGCAAAAAGGAAGGCTGATAAATTGAAGATCTTTAGTATAGACAGCCCTCTGATGAGGGTACTCGGCAAAATATCCGATCTGATGATCCTGAACTTTCTCGTGCTCCTGATGTGTATTCCCGTGGTCACCGCAGGGGCCGCCTTTACGGCAATGCATTACTGTGCTCTCAAGCTGGTCCGCGGTCACGAATCCAGCATACCGAAACAGTTTTTCCACTCCTTCAAGGACAATTTCCGCCAGGCCACGGTGATCTGGCTGATATTCCTCGGTATCGTGGCGATCTTCGTCGTAGACTTCCTCTATCTCGGTGCCGGCCGCAACGACCTGGGAGGCTTTGTGCTGGGCGGGATCCTGGCATTTTTCGGTATGATCCTTTTCGTCGGCACCATGGTCTATCCGCTGCTGGCCCGTTTTGTGAATACCGTACGCAACACCATAAAGACCGCCTTCGTGTATTCGTTCCGGCATTTTCTGCGCACACTGCTGATGCTGGCAGCCAATCTGTTCCCGCTCTCGCTCTTCGTGATCTTTAACGGCTACTTCGGGATCATGCTCTTCCCGCTGATCCTCTGCTTCGGCTTTACGGCGCCGGCCTACATCTGCGCCAAGCTCTACGACAAGCCGTTCCAGAAAGCCGAGGAAGCCTTCTACGCCGAGCATCCGGAGCTCACCACTCCCCCCGAGGAGCGCGTCTTCAGCGACCACTGAGCATAAAGCAAACGCCCCGCGGGGCGTTTTTTTATACGTGCGGAGGCATCCGGCAAGGGGACTGCTTTTTCAGCTGTAAAAGATATTCTCCCCAGTGCTCTTTTTACAGAAAGAAAAAGCGCCCTACCTTCGGGCGCTTTTTTTTGCGGCCTTCGCCGCCTCTTCTTCCAGTTTTTTCTGCATCCGTCCTTTGATGAAATCACGGCTGTCTTCCTTTACGAGATAGTAGAAATAGGAATCCAGCACAAGCGCCGGCGGCAGCCCCCGTCCCACCAGCTTGAAATTCACAAAGCCGCGGTCGATATAGCTTTGCAGTTCGGTTTTCGAGATAAATGCGGGACGTTTTTTGCAGTCCTCAAAGCTCTTGCTCTGCTGCCGGTTGGAGCAGGGGAAGGGCGGTGCAATCTCAAATTCCAGCTGCTTTGCGCCTTCGTCCCTGTAATGCTCCAGACGCTTCGGGCAGTTCGGGAAACAGATCTCGTCCACGAGGATCTCTACCCGCTCCGCCACGCCTTCCAGCGAGGAAAGCACGGCTTCGTCATGGTTTAAGTCGTAATCCAGCACCACCATGAAATAATCCTTTTCCAGCTCCTTCTGAAGGACGGCCGGATCCAGGATGCGCTTGGTGGTGGAGGAGATGAATTTATAGGAAGGATAGTTTTTCCTGAGATACTCCTCCAGGACCGGTGCATTGACCAGAGCCTGGTTCATGCCGTTGTCCCCGAGACGCATGATCAGATTGCAGAGCGTGTCGTTCAGCTCTTTCTCCCCGATCAGCGGATTGGTCCAGGTGAAACGGACCGGCACCTTTCTGGAATTGTATTCCTTAAAAGTCCGCTCGATATCGTTTTTCGAGGAAAAACCGAGGACCGTGCGCCCACCGTTCCAGATGGCACCGGGGAAGGTCCCGTAACAGCTTCCGACGCGGTATCCCTCATAAAAACAGCTGCGGTATTCCTGCATCAGGTCGATCAGCGCCAGATTGTATTTTTTCAGGTAACAGAAGCCCGGCAGATGCCAGTATACGTTTCTGTCCATGTCTCTCCTCCTGCTCTACGCCCTGCCGGAAGCTGCCCGCGCAGCTGCACAGCAGCGTTTCATACGCTTTTCCCTCAAGGCCACTTGCCGGGGCGGGGACGGTTCACCGTGATCACGCCCGAATTCTTCAGGTTCCCCAGAAGCCTCTGCCTTGCAAAGCCCATCCATTCCGGCTTCAGCATGAAATAGCAATAGGTGTCGATCAGGGAAAAGATGCTTGCGGTACGGCCTTCGATCTTGAAATTGGTGATCCCGTGAGGGATGTATTTTTCCCAGATATCATCCACCTTGATAAAGGTCGGATAATCCTGGATCGTATAAAGGTTGTTCTGCATCCCGTACTCGCAGGTCCAGGGAAGCAGCGGCTTCTGCTTATCCTTCGGAAGCTTGCGGTTGTTGATGGCGATGCGCTCGTTACGGGCTTCATTGATATAGTGGGCGCCGCGTCTGGGGCAGTTGGGGATGCAAAGGGTATTGACCAGCACCTCCAGCTTCTCGGGATGCTCCACCTTCTCCAGCAGATCCCAGCGGTTGTTCAGATTGTAATCCAGGACCACGTACTTATAGTTTTTGGAGATCTCCTCGTTCAATGCGTCGATGTCCTTGATCTCCTTGCAGGTGGAGCTGTTGTAGGCAAAGCGCGGATATTTGTTCCTCAGGTATTTCTCCAGCACCGGATTGAAGATCATCACCTCGTTCATTCCGTTGTTGGCGCAGTCCATGCAGAAATTGCAATAGGGATCATCCAGATCCTTATTGGTGATCTCGGGATTGGTCCAGGTATAACGGATGGGCACGCCCTTGTCGTTCAGACTCTTGATCACGGCTTTGATAAAGCCGGCGTCGCACTGGTCAAAACCGGCGAAACGTCCGCCCGTCCATAACGAAAGCGGGAATTCCCCGAAACAGCTGCCGATCTCCACGCCCTCGCGGAACCACTCGGGATACTGTTCCAGCATGGTGATCCAGAACATGTTCAGGGGGTAATTGTATCTGAGCCCCGGCAGATGAAATCTGGCTTTTACTTCCATGGTCTACTCCTCTATGATCTTCTGTAACACTTGTTTCCTTTTTACTTACACTGTGCGGATGCCGCCTGCTTCGCGGTCTCAAACGGTATCCGTCTCCCTGTCCTTTTCGCTGTCCGCCGTTACCGGCTCTTTGTCTGCGTTTTCTCCGCCGGAAGCTTCCTCCTCTTCCGGACTCGAGATCACGATCTTTCCGTCCTGGAAGGCCACACGTACCTTGTTGTCTCCCAGCTTCAGCCCCTCGATCATCTCCTGCGGGAGCTGCAGACGTCCCACGCGGTCCAGCACGGCGTATTCGTCCTGGGTATCCTCGCTCCTCCAGTCGATCTCGGATTCCTTCAACCGGTCCTGATATGCTTCCTTCAGCACTCGCTCCGAACTGATCTTGCCGTCCCGGATCGCCACCACGCGTTTCACCTTTTTGGAAAGCGCCACATCGTGGGTAACGATGAGGATCGTCTGTCCGTTACGGTTCAGCTCGGAAAACACATCAAAGATATAATTGGCCGTACGGAAATCCACACTGCCCGTAGGTTCATCCGCAAGAAGGAGCTTCGGTGAATTTGCCAGAGCGATGGCGATGGCCACTCTCTGCTGTTCGCCGCCGGAGAGCATGTTCATGCGGCTGTCCTTTTTATGGGACATCCCGACCATTTCCAGAAGCTCCATGGCCTTGGCTCTTTTCTTCTTCAGGGAAGAAAGGTACATGGGCATCATGACGTTTTCCAGCGCGGACAGAAACGGCAGCATGTTACGGCCGTTGTTCTGCCACACAAAACCCACGGTCTCCCGCTTATAGCGTACCAGCTGCTTCTCCGACATGGTAAAGAGATTGCTGCCCGCGACAAAAAGAGCTCCCGCACTGGGTTTGTCCAGACCGCCGATCATGTTGAGAAAGGTGGATTTGCCACTGCCGGAATTTCCGATGATGGCCGTGAGCTCCCCGCGTTCCACGGAAAGATCCAGTCCCTGCAGCGCCAGCACTTCCGTTTCCTTCGTCTTGTAGATCTTGACCAGGTTATCGGCCCGGATCATGGTATCACTCCCGATCGCGGCAGTATTCTCTTTTACTTCCGCTTTACTCTTCTCTGCCATCGATCCTCTCTCCGTTTTCCAGCTCGATCAGATAATCGGCTGCTCCCATAAGACCCACATCGTGAGTGGTCATCAGGATGGATATCCCTTCTTTCTTGCAGAGCTCCGCAAACAGAGTCGCCACTCTGGCGGCCATGGCGCTGTCGAGCTCCGCAGTAGGCTCGTCCGCAAGGATGAGTCTGGGCCTGTGGGCCAGTGCCCTTGCGATCGCAACACGCTGCTGCTCACCGCCGCTCATCTCCGCCGGCATATGCGTCATGCGGTTTCCGAGACCGATGAGCTTTAAGCATTCCTCCACGCGTCTGTCCCGTTCTTTTCCCGCTTTGATCCCCGCCATGCGCATGGAAAACTCCACATTCTGAAACGCGTTCAGCGAGGGGATCAGGGACACGGACTGGAAGACAAAGCCCATCTTCGTACGGCGCAGTTTTTCCTTCTGATAATTGTTCAGCTCCGCTACATCCTGACCGTCGATACGGACGATCCCCTTTGTGGGTTTGTCCAGCGTACAGATGATATTGAGAAGCGTCGTTTTACCGGAACCGGAACGTCCCTTCAGGATCACGAAGGAAGACTCGGGGATCACGGCGTTGATATCCTTCAATGCCCAGAATTCCCCGCCCGGTACCGAGAAGCAGCGCGATATATGTTCAACCTCGATCACATTCCCCATCTTATTCTTCTCCCAGTTTCAGGGCTTTGGCCACATTCATCTTAAAGAGCATCACGGTCAGGACGGACAGGCAGACGAGCATCACCAGCGCGATGACGACGATCAGCCGGATCAGGTCCGCCGGATCACTGATCAGCTCCAGAGGCAGCAGCTGTTCCGAAGAAGCATAAACCTTCTGCAGTATCGGAACGAATAACACGGAAGTCAGCTTGCCGATGCCGAAACCTGCCAGCACCGACAGGCCTCCGCAGAAGAACTGCTCCAGTGCCAGCATCGAGAACAGTTCCCTCTTATGAAAACCGGATGCACGCAGCACGCCGAAGACCAGCTCCCTCTCTTTCAGGGCCATGATCCAGTAGATCAGGTAACCTACGCCGCAGAGCAGCAGCGTCACCACGAAACCAAGCGTCAGTACGCCGTTGGTTCCCTGCAGCAACGGATCCGTCTGGGCTTCCATAAGATCCGCCTCGCGGTTCACGTATTTCGTCAGGCGCAGATCCCAGGCCTTTGTCCATTCATAGATCTCTTCCTCCGTCGTCCCTTCCTTAAGACCGATGACCAGCTCATAAGGAAGCTCGCCGATCTTGTCACGCAGGTATTCAAAATGGCCGATCATGAGGAAATTGCTCTGCGTGTCCACGCTCCCGTCTGGCTGCTGTACGCTCACTTCGGAGGCGTAGCCGGGCCAGTAATCAAAGAAATCCACGATCACGCCGTACGCGTTTTTCCCGTTTTCCCTCTTGTAGGAGATGGAATCCCCCGCCTTAAAACCGAGTTTGTCCCGGAAATTGGAAGAGACCAAAAGCCCGTCTTCCTTAACCGCCAGTTCATTTAAGAGTTCGTAATAATGCTTGCCGTTCAGGCTCTTATCGACCCAGGTCAGCTGTCCGTATTCCTTTGTGTTGATCCCGAGGAGGCTTACTTCGGTCTTCCCCTCCTTGCCGCCGGACACTTCGATCCCGTTCATGTTGTAGACCTTGGTATAGGAATCGATGAAGGGTGCCGTAAGGTACTTTCCCGCATCCGGTTCGATGAACACGCCGGTACGGGCCCCGTTGCGGTCGATCACTTCGGTCCAGACTTCCTTGAGCAGCAGGTCGCAGCCGTCGATATAATCCTTATTGCGAACGGCATTCTCCACGATGGTACGGGCCACCGTGGAATGAAACATTCCCAGGGACACCGTCATGATCAAGAAGAGCATGATCAGCTGCTGCTTGCGGCCGTTCTTTACGTTCTCCATAAAAGCGATGAAGCTGGAAGGCTTCCACAGACGTTTTCCTACGGTAAACACCAGCTTCAGCAGCAGGGGCTGCAGGCGCAGGAAAAACAGGCCCATGCCCACGATCATCAGCGAAGAGGACAGATAGAGCAGCGGATCCATGGCCTTGTTGTTCAGCACACTTTCCGTCATATCCTGAGCGGTCCTGTGGAAACTGTAATAACCGTAGCCGGCGATCCCGATGCAGATCACATCCAGGAATAAAAGCTCCCAGAGACGTTTTTTGTTCATCGCCTTCTGCTGCTTCAGGTTTACAATGGAGACACGGCTGTGCCGGATCGCCGGGATCGTGAGGCATAAGAGTGCCGTTCCTGCAGCTGCCAGGACATATGCAGCAGCACGTCCATCAAAACTGACCGTCAGCTTCTCGGACATGTCAAAGATCAGGAAGTTGCGCGTAGAACCTAAAAGCCTGGCCAGAAGCATGCCGAGCGGGATACCGAAGGCGGCTCCCGCACCGCTCAACACCAGTCCCTGGTAGAGATAGAGCCGGAAGATCTGCAAACGTGATGAACCACGGCTCTTGATGACCGAGATCTCGTTACGCTCCATTTCATACATCTGTCCCGAGATCATCAGAAGGAAAGCTGCCAGCATGATCAGAACCGGGATCTGCAGTATCGTCAGCGTAGCGCTGATACGCGAGTGCTTGTTCTTGTAGCTTTCGATCACCTCCAGCAGCGGAGGTTCATCCGTAACATTACGGTATTTACCCACATGCGCGAAATAATCCGTCTTTTCCTCCAGACGGTCCACATCGCTTGCCAGTATATCCTCGTACTCGAACATGACGGTATAACGGCAGACCAGCGAAAACCTGCCGGCCTTTTCCCCGGTAAAGCTGCTGCGGAAAAGTTCCGGATTCATCAGACACAGATCGTCAAACTCCGACTCCTTCTCATTCCAGTAGAGATCCCCGGCCAGCTTCGGCTGGAACACGCCCACGATACAGAAACGTATGGGATCCCCTTCAAAGCTCCGCAGGCTGTTGTAGGCCATGGTCTCGCCCACGAGGTAGCCCTGTTTCGTCATGCATTTCTGGCTGATCACCACCTCGATGGCACCGTCCTCCGTCAGCCCCGTTTCGCTGTACATACGGCCGTTTACGATATCGATATGGTCTTCCAGCTTGCTTTTATAGCCCAGACGCGCGGAAAGCTCATTGGCGTCGTTACGTTCATATTCGGAATGGATCGGATTGCCCGTGATATTGTAAAGATAGATCGTATCCTTCTCCCGCACCCCAAGTTCCGAACAGATCGTCGGGATGAAGTTTTCCATGGCGATAATGGATTTTCCGCCGGCCTCCTTTTTCGTGGAGATCGAAAGCGTCATCTGCGTCGGCCAGGTTCCGTTGACCGTAAGATAATGATCAAACTCGTCGGTGAGCATGCGGTTATACGCCGCCGACTGATACAGCGGAAAACTCACCGCCGTGGCAACCAGCATGATGCAGCCGAGCAGCAGGCTTAAGTTCATCCATTTCTTATGCCACATTTTCTGCAGCATTATTCCCAGCATATACGCATCCCCTCTGAAAGCCCGGTGATCACCCAGTAGTTTTCCGAATCGGAACCGCCGGGAACAAAAGCCACCGTCCGTCTGGCTCCGTTATCCTCTACGACCGTCACATAAGTAGAACCGCTCACATCCTTTACGGCACGCTTCGGTACCAGCAGGACGTCGTTCACCACACGCAGTTCCGCTTTTACTCCCACACGGCTGATGCTCCACCAGCCCTGGGTATTCTGCCTGCTCCCGGCGATCTCCGAAGCCACCTCCAGAGGCAGCTTCACCACCGCATAACCGGACTGCAGGCCCTTATCCAGCATCAGCGGATTCACGGTAGCCACCATGCTCTCCACTGTCTTTTCCTGTCCGGAATCATCCTTATAGCTCACCGTCACCTTGGAACCGTATGCGAGCTTGCCGTTCTCATCTTCCACCATGACAAAGCAGGACTGTGCGTCCGCAAGTCTCCCGATGACGTAACCCGTGTTTAAGAGCTCTCCGGCTTTTTTCTCGGTGATCTCGGTAATGATGCCGTCAAAGTCGGCCCGGATCTCGGTAAGACCGGAGTCGTTCAGCATCTTGTCAAGATTCTTCTGCTTCTCCTCGATCTGACTCCTGGTATTCTTGATCAGGTATTTGTTATCCTCTTCACCGTCCGCGATCCAGAATTCAAGCTGTTCGTTCAGCCTCTGGATCTCTCTGCGGGCACGTTCGATATCCACGCCGTCCGTGACCACATGCACCCTGGCAATGACCTGCCCGGCCTGCACCTGTTCATAACGGCTGACGCACACCTCGTCCAGATATACGGTCCCGTACTCTACGGGATTCATGATGCGTTTTGCGGAAGGATAATAGAGAAAACCGCTGGCCGAAAAATCGGAATGTACCTTTCCCTTTGCCAGCACTGCTTCATTGGAGCCTCCGGCGGGTTTGAACTCGGCTTTGATCACATCGCCTTCCTTCAGACCCGAAAGGATCTCCGTATACTGACCGTCCGAGATCCCGGTAACAACCGGATGCTCGTTAAAGGAATCTCCGTCAAAGAGATAAACGTAAGCTTCGCCGCTTTCATAGGTGATGGTGCCCTTGGGCACCGCAAGCACGCCTTTTCTATGCTCCTTCTCCATCACGATGGTCGCGAAGGTCCCGTATTCAATCTCGTCCGCACCGTCCAGGATGTGGAAGCAGCTGTAGACCTTCCCGTTCTTCTCCGAAATGCGTTCGTACTCCTCGGAGCTCATGCTCTCATATTGTACTTCATATCTCTTTCCGTTGATCAGGGCGTAGACATCCTCAGCCTTGTTCACATCGGAATTGTTCAGGTGATCGCAGCGCAGTTCCTTTACGCTGGTATCACCCAGCGCCATGCTGACGGTATTTTCGCCGATCCAGTCGCCGGCGTAATAGAAATCGGCACCATAGGAGCCCCGGTTCACAAAGCCCAGGCCAACCACCACCCCGGAACGCTCCGCAGTGAGCATCTTTACGTTCTTCTGACGGTACAGCTCCTCAAGGACCTGCTGCGCCCTTTCGTGGTCCAGCTCATAAAGCTCCGCACTCTGTCTGGCAGAAAGCTGGGCGCGTTCCAGCGCAAGCTCCGCGCGTTCGGAGGCATTCCAGTAGGAATTGTACTTTGCTTCCCAGCGGTCGTGAGGCGAAGCATCATTCTCCCCCGGCTCCTGGCCGATCACCTGGTTCAGTTCATCTACCGTTTTCAGATACGCCTTCTTCGCGTTCTCCACAGCCTCTTTCTGCTGCTCTTCCTCATCGATCCGGGATTCCTCCATCTCGGAGATATGTTTCAGCTGGGCTTCGATCTGTTTATCCAGATCCCCGGAATCTCCGCTGATCAGGACCTCGCCTTCCTCGACTGCTTCGCCCGGCGTCTTTTCGTATGCATTGAAGGTCATGCTGTTTTCCGTCACGCATTCCGAAAGCCCGGGACAGCAGATTGCCGAAACCACCACATAGTCGTAAATATCCCTGTATTCCGCCACGGTACTGCTCACCGCCACACTGACCGGATCGATGAGCACGATCTCCTCATCCGGTGCTTCTTCCCTGCCGCAGGCCGGCGTCAGAAGCAGGCTGCCGAGACACAGCGATACCGGCAGCATACGGAGTATTCTGTTTCCGTATCCTTTCTTTCTCATCCTCTCCGGATCACCTTATCCCCTTCATTCAGGCCGGACAGGATCTCGATCACCCCGTCACCGCGAAGCCCGACTTCTACCCATACAACATTCCGCAGACCATCCTCGCCCACGGTATACACATAGTATCTGTCTCCTGCGTTCCTTACGCTCTCTTTCGGCAGATACAGGGTGTTTTCCTTTCGTGCCGTCACGATATTGATCTCACCCTTGTCATCCACCTCGAGACCGTCGATATTGTCCCCGCGCTTGATAGCAAAGTACTGCTTCTCTCCCCACTGGTCTTTATCCCTGGGGATCAGCTCGTACTCGCCTCTTCCGTTTCCGAACATCACCTTCATCGAATAACTCTCCTGCGTGAGGTACGGCATAAGGTCCGCAGCCGTCGTCTCGAAATAACCCTCCTGGTCATCCACGATCTTCATCACGCATTTTTCCACATTACTGGTACTGCCCACCAGGCCCCTCTCCACACTGGAGACCTTGCCGTCGAACTTCGCGTAGATCCTGCTCTGCGCCAGCTGCCCGCGGAGATTGTTCAGTTTTTTCGTATCAAATTCTATGGAATCCCTGAGACTGTTCCGTCTCTGATCATTCTGTGTCTTCAGCTTCTGTATGGAATATTCATAATCCTCATAATCCCAGTCCGCCTCCTGCTTTACCCTTGCCTCATAGGCGGCGTCGTCCTCATTCTCATAACGTTCCGGGATCATCTTCGGTGAAGTCACGTAATTCAGATAAAGGTTAGCGATATCGAGTTTTTCCTGTTCATCGATATAGCCGAGCTGCATATTGCTGCGTTTGATCCGGTATTCCAGCTCATCGATCTGATCCTGCACATTGCCGACGGAAAGCTCTGCCAGCAGATCCCCCTGTTTCACATGATCTCCCTCGCCCACGCAGATCCGGCGGATCAGTTTGCCGCTGACGGGAAAATATACCTCCTGCTCCGCATTCTTCCGGTAAATGCAGCTTAATGCGGCCGTCTCCTCGACCGTACCCCGCATGCATTCCGTAAGACTGTATTCCGCAGCTTCGTCTCCCTCCTCCAGTACAAGCGGCGGTACTTCCTCCTCGGGATTCCCGCACGCAAATAACAACGTTGCAAGAAGCAGCGTTGTTGTGATCTTCCTTAGCCCTGTTCTTTCCGTTCTGTCTTTTCGTCTCACTTTTTTGAAAACTCCGAGTACCTATTTTACTTCAAGTCTTTCCAAATATCAATGCTTCACAGCATAAATTACGTCCCGATTCTTGCTTTTAATTTCAGAAAGATTATCAATAATTGCGTTTCAAAGCCGAAGACAGCACTGTCAAATAAAAGGGAGCCACACCCTTTCGGATGCAGCCCCCCTCATCAGTTCTGTTGGATTTCTGACCTGCGATCAGTTGTTCGCAGCGTCGATCTTTGCCTGCCAGCTCTCAACAACAGCGTCTACAGCCTCGGAAACCTTAGCTTCGCCGTTGATGCCCCAGATCAGGTCCTGACCGGTCTGAAGGTCAGGGATCATACCTGCAAAGGAGATGCAGCCGTGAGCGGGTTCGCTCATCATAGGCAGGGTCTCATCCAGTGCGCGCTGGTCAAAGATACCGGAACGTGCACGGGAAACGATACTGTTCTCTTCCTCGATCTCGGGCGGAACCTCAAACCATACATCGTATGCGAATGCAACGTTCCAAGCCTTCTCTGCATCGTAGCAGCCGGGGATCAGAGCGGGGTTGTTGCTCCAACGGTTCACGCACTGCTTGTCAGCCTTGTCGGGACCGTAAGGCATCATAACGAAACCGGCATCAAAGGAGATGTCAGCCAGGAAGTTACCCGGAGTACCTGCATACTCCTGCTCAAGCAGGAACACAGCATCACCGTTCTTCCAGGAATCCTTGTAGTAATCCCAAGGAGCATCCTGCATCGTGCCATCCTCACCCTGAACCTGAGGATCTTTATGACGATATTCCTTGATCATGCGGTTTGCAAACTCAAGAGCGTCCACACAAGGCTGCTCATTCACCTTCAGAGTGTACTTACCGGAAGCATCCTTACCTACGATCTCACCGCCGTTCGCATAGATAAACGCTTCAACAGCACCACCGGTGTTTGCGGTCCAGCCGGCCACATCAACGGTACCATCGTTGTCGGTATCTCTCTGAACGTCCTTACAGATCTGCTCGAAAGCATCCCAGGTCCACTGACCGTTCTTCTGCAGATCATAGATCTCATCAGCGGTATGTCCGCCGTCTTCCAGAAGCTTCTTGTTGAAGTATACGCCGTCACGAGGCTCAGCAATGCTTCCATAGAAAGCATAGATGCCGCCGTTGTAGCTGTACTGCTCATGCAGAAGGTTCTGCTGATACTTATGATCGCTGAAATCAAGGCAATCAAGAGTGGACAGATCATACATCTGGCCGTTACGCATTGCAGCGGTCATTTCGTTACAGTCACGAACGGTGAAGATATAAGCATTGTCATCGCCGCCGGTGGTAACATAATCTACGAACTGCTGAGGAGCATTGCCCCAGTCGCAGTTATCCACGATCCCCTGGCTCATCTTGAAGTTGTACTTCTCCATAGCCCACTCACGATACTCGCGGATCTCTGCCTCGTAGCTGGACAGGCTGTCGGGATCTGCCTGCATGATGTCGGTCTCATCGGTGGAGAACCAGTCACGGATGACGATCTCCATACCGCCCAGATCGATAGGGCTTCCGTCAGCCTTGGTACGAACCGTATAAGGCTCAACGTCTTCTTCGGGCTCTCCGCCATCGTCGGGCTCAACCGGCTTATCGCTGGTTGCGGGTGTCGGCGTAGCTTCACCGCCCTGAGTCGGTGCAGCATCTCCGCCGCCGCTCGAGCATGCTGCCATGTTGAATGCCATCACAGCAGCGAGAGCAACAGGTACAAATTTCCTTTTCATACTTTTTTACCCTCCATTTAGAATGTGTGCTATTACCTTATCCGTTCGGAGACTATCCTCCTCCCGGAAGTAACCATGTTATAATAATATACCACTCGGTTTACAAAATCAACAGATGATTCAAAATTTGTTCAAAATTTGTTCATTTTTTACATCTTGATACCGGTGGACGCAATACTCTCAACAAATTTCCGCTGCGCAAAGAGATACAGTATGATCAGCGGGCCTACCACCATCAGCGTACCGGTAGACAGGATACAGTTGGAGTATGCGATGGAGACCGCAACTTTCTCGCCGGTCAGACGCTGGATATACACGCCCAGGGAATCGACCACCGTCGACAGGCTGGTAGCCACCAGACGTTTGCCGCCGAGGAACATGGATGCGTAGAAACCGTCCGTCCACTGCCATACAAAGGAGAAAAGGAAGCAGGACGTGATGATCGGCGTTGCCTCGGGAAGCATGATCTTCCAGAAGGTCTTGAACATGCCGCAGCCATCCACATAAGCCGCCTCTTCCATATCCATGGGGATGTTCCGGAAGAACTGACGTATCATGTAGATATACAGACCGTCCTTCAGGCCCATGCAGCCGATGCACATCATATAATAAGGAATGATGGAACCGCGCAGGTTTAAGGAATCTCCCGTTATCAGCTTGAAGATCCCGAAAATATCAAAGAAACGGAATCTTAAGAACAGCGAAGTGGAAATGACCTGGGGAGGGATCACGATGATCAGCATGACAAATGCGAACCACAGCTTCTTGAACGGGAACTTGAAGCGCGCAAAGCCATACCCCACCAGAGTACACATGGCGATCTGGATGACCGAGGTCGTCAGCGAGATGATAAGGGAGTTGATAAAACTCGTCTTATAAGTCATAACCTCAGCCGCGATCTCATAGTTTGCCAGCGTAAAATGCTGGGGGATCGAAATGACCACCGGATCAAACAGATCCTCCTCCGTCATAAGGCTGACGGAGATCTTGTTCAATATCGGCTGCAGGATCATAAAGCACAGACCGAAGAGAAGGATGAACCTGCAGATACTCACAACGATCGAAGTAACCCTCTTTTTCAGCAGGTATCCTCCGGATTTTTTGTTCCGATCCCAGAAGGTATCCTTCTTGATATCAACATTAATCATTGTAATATACCCCCTTGGAGATAGCTAGCGAAGTAATTCCGACAAACGCGATGACCACCACAAAGTAGACCCAGGTCATGGCGGATGCGGTGCCGTAGTCCTGTTTTGCGACCATCGTCGTACGGATCTTTTCGATGACCTCATTATCCGAACGCATACAGAAGTCTACTACGGTATAGACCCAGTTTACAAGGAAGAGGGAACTGATCATGGGGAAGGTAACCTTCCAGAGACTCTCCCATGCGGTACAGCCTTCGATCTGTGCAGCTTCGTACATGCTACTCGGGATCGTCTGCAGACCGGAAAGGAAGATGATGATCTGGATACCGCTGGCCAGTGCCACGTCGTAAATATTATTGATGACTTCGAAGACCTGCTCAAAGGCTCTGGTACCGACGCCGGTGGTACGCAGGATCGTCTGCAGGCCGGCCGTGATGCTGATACCGGAAGTGGTGGTCTCCACGGTCTGCTGCAGCTGTGCGATCAGCTGGTTATTGGATTCCAGACCAAGCATAACGCCGGAGGAAAGGATGACCGGAAGGAAGAAGACCGCACGGACGAGTGCACGTCCCTGGAACTTCTGGTTCAGGATCAGCGATACGAAGAAACTGAAAACGATGATCGCGAAGGAATAAACCACCATTCGCAGCAGCTCTTCCGTCAGCAGACGGACATATTCTGGATCCACCCGGAATGCGTAATTGTAATTCGCGAGACCGTTATAATGCAGTTCAAATACGCCGGCCCCCAGTTCCACCTGGGTGAAACTCATATACAGAGACTGCACAAAAGGCCGCAGCATAAAGACCAGGAAACCGAAGATAAACGGAAGGATAAAAAGATACCCTGCTTTGGCTTTACGTCTCTCCAGTCCGACCAGCTTTTTTTTCTTTTTCTTCTTCTTTTCCATTTCCATGTTTTTATAGCCTCTCTTCTATCCGTTTAGTGTCAGCCTCAGCGTACCACGACATAATCGCGGGTAGGTACCACGGTACCGTCCTCTGCCGTATAATCTTCCGTAAAGCTGTAGTTCACATATACTTTGGTCCCGTCTGCATAGCTCGTGCAGCGGACATAGCTTGAAAGCACTTCGTGATCCTTGATCTCCTGGTTGAAGCAGTGCCCCATCTCTTCATTATAGCGCTTGCACATACTGATCATGCGATCCCGCCATGCCGCATACTCACAGCCGTAATACTCGGAATAGAGCGTTTTCTGCAGTGCGAAGGAGCTTTCGCTCATCAGGGTAAAGTTTAATCCTGCGCCGTACTCCGCACTCTGCAGCAGCTCTTCCTGCTCGTCGCCGCAGATATTGATCGGATGTCCGGTGTAATCGATATATCCGTGAATGGCGATCTGATAAAAAGGTACGTTCGCATCGATTATGGTATACTCCGTGCCTCTCAGATCCATATTGGTGACCATATCCACATAGGGAACCGCATAATCGTTACCCATGTTGATCATGACCTTCTTGGTATCCATGGATTTCAGGAGCTCTTTATTCTTGTTCTTTGTATCCTCACGGCTGTGCATCTCTTTCCGGTAGAAATCGGAGGAAATATCCATGCCGATATCCTGGAAGGATACGCCGGTCCCGTAATCGTCACATGCCGCCGACAGATTGTTCGCCATCTCCATGGCCAGATCCGTATGGAGCAGGTAGTAACTCTTGAAGCCTTCACGCGCGGCATAAGTCACATGGCTGTAATTGAAGAGCTCTGCGCGCTCCTTCGTCAGCATTCTCGCCGCATCACGATAGGAAAGGAAACCGTCAAAGATATCGCTTTCATGTTCATACTGCGTGATGCCGTCCAGATAAAGATCCACTCCCAGGTTGGACGCGGTGGTCGCCAGATCCCGCAGTTCCTTTTTGGAACCAAGCTGCCAAACCGGTTTGACCTTGGTAAGTATCTGCTGGTTCACGCCGCCGTTACACCAGCCCGTATACTTCACGGAAAGCTTTCCGATCCCCTCCGCTTCCAGATCTTTGATGATATCTGCCGCATCCGTAAAACTGGTGAGCTTCAAAGGCAGGGATACGGGGAAACCGAGCACCTGCTGCACCTTGTCCACGGCACCAACGAGTTCCACGCTGACAGGCGCAACCTTATCCGTGTTCAGCGACATGTAATCACCGTAGGTGCTCTCAAGGTAATCCCTGTACGCATATGCCATATCCACGTAATCCGTCCCGTCAATGAAGCGGTAACGCTGGGTGATCTTTTCATTCTCGGGAAGATTGGTCTGGAAAGAGTATACTGCGGAACTCGACATATTCGAGACCTCAAATTCCTCCTTCGGGCAGATCGTGTACTCGGCGTCAACATAGTTGTAATCATTCAGCTTTCCGCCGACAGAAGCCTTGACGGCCGCATAGGAACTGCCGTCCTCCATGATGCAGAGGAAGGAACCGTCGCCGCTGGAATGACCGAAAGCATTGAAATACGCACGTGTATTATGGATCACGTATCTGCGGCGCTGGCAATAATCCCAGCCGTAGACGTTCGCATAATAACTGCTCTGCGCCGTCTTTCCGTTGTTGTAAGTGATGAGGCCGCCGCCGCCTTCGGGCACCAGCATGAAGCCTTCTTCATCCTTACCGCCGGCTCCGAAATAGGGAAGCGGCGTAAGAAGCGTGATCGGCGTTTTCTTGTCAAACTCAAAGGCTGAGAAAGGAACATCAACGACGAGGTCGCTCCCCTCAAGCCGGAGATCCATCTCTACATTGAAAAGCTGCTTGTCCTCATCCGAATTGGACTGGTCCAGGAGCTTATCCTGTTCATACTTCTCATAGGTATAACCCGCTTCCGCCAGGGACGCTTCGATCTGCTGTTTGCGGTCTTCACGGGTATTGGCCTTCAGGATGTACACGGGTTCTTCGGCCAGGATCGGATACTGCTCCAGCAGCGCTTCCTTGTCGTCACCCTTCTTCAGCTTCTTGATATCGTACTTTTTGTACATATCCTTGACCAGAGAAGCTTTGTTCTTTTCCATATTCTCACGGAGCGCATCCAGCTCGCTGACTCGGATCACGGTAGGGATGATGTATTCTCTCTCCACCTTACCGAGGGTATACCGGAGTTTGATACCGTTCTCCACCTGCTCGATCTCGTAGATGGAATTGTCCACGCTGAACGCCTTCGTATCATAAATGGTTTCCAGACCGCTCTTGATACCGAAGCTCAGGAGCAGATTGGACTGCATGCGGTTCTTTTCTTCGGAAAGCGCACGGCTGTCGCTCTCTGCATTCTCGATATAGGAAGACCACACTTTGCCGGTGGATTTCTTGGTAATGGTAAAATAGGTGGTAGCCGGATCCATGGTAAGGATCAGATCGTCGTTTTCCACGACGATGGGCGTCTCGGCATCGCCTTCGAAACCGTAGGGAATGATCTTGGGCGATTCTTCCTCGTTATTAACGAAGCGGATGATCAAAAACACAGCCAGACCGATCACCGCAAGGAAACAGACCGGGAAGATCAGGCCCTTAAGGAAATCACGGATCGCATTATTACGCTCCCGCTGATCCTCGATACTCCTCTGTCTTTTGAATTTCACCGGCTTGCTCGCCTTCTTCGGCTTTTCGGCTTTATCGGCCTTTTTCGCTTTCTCGGCCTTTACCGGCTTGTCCGCTTTTTTCATTTCCTTATCTGCCGGCATTTCGGCTTTCTCCTTTTTTTCCTCGCTCATGGCAACTCCTGTTCTCTGTCTCGTATATACTCAGCTTGATCAGACCTAAAGTCCCGCTACATTCGGTACATCAGCTCCCGGCCGATGGAAATAAAGTAAGCTACGCCCTGCGTGACCATACTGAAGAAGATCATCAGCAGGAAGATCATTACCAGCACCGCGAAAAGCGAAGCCACCGTAAACAGCAGTGTTTTTCCGGCCGAATAAGCATGTATCTGGCCCATGCCGCACACGATCAGGATCAGACACCAGACCAATGAGAGCACACTCAGCACCGAATAAAACTGTCCTTCCTCGATCGTAACGAAATTACTCACGATCATCAGAGGCAGCTGGATCAGCGGATAGGGAAGCATCCCGTAGCAGGTGCCCATGTAGACATCACCCAGACGTCCTTTTCCGTCAAAGAGTGTTGTCAGCGCCCAGTTACCCACAACCCAGAGTGCCAGCGGGAAGAGGATACTCGCGATATACAGGAGGATATTGATATCTTCCCAGTATACCTGCAGGAAAAGGAAGCTGGTATATTTCAGCTTGATAATACGCGTAAAGATCGCAAGGATCAGGATCGTATTCGCCGCAGCCATGCTGCCCTTATGCTCATGGGTCAGTTTCCAGAAACCGTCCAGCGGATGTGAGATGCAATAGAAGCCGAATTTCAAAGACTTCTTATAGCGGTCAAAATTTACGGCGCGCCTTGCTCTCTTTTCCTCTTTGCTCTCTTTTTTACTGTATTTTTTGCTCATCAGCGTCCACCTTTACTTATTTCGACAGTTTGAATATATCGGCATTGTCTATGTCTTCCTTGATCTTGTAGACCCTTCCGATGCTCAGAGGCACAAGGAACAGGGCAAGGATGACCACAACGATACCGATGATATTTTCACGGATCCATTGTTTGCGGTACTGTGCATAAGCACGGGAGTAATTCTCATCATCGTATTTTGCTTCGAAATACTTCATGGCTTCCTCGTACTCGCCCTTACGGTACAGGGAACGTCCGATGCCGATATAAGCCAGCGAATAGTTTCCGTTCAGCGTCTTCACCTCTTCCCAGGTGGCCTGCGCTTCATCATATTCGCCGTTGTCGAACTGGTCCATGGCCTGGTAGATCAGGCTTCCGTAATCTGTCGGGATAAAGAGCGTGATCGTGCAGTCCAGCTGGTCCAGCACCAGGAGATCGTTCCCCATATGCTCAATGGATACGGGATTCCGGAAATATCCGGCCTGGTTTCCGTTTCCGCCGAAGGCGTAGACCATACGTCCCTGGTCATCATAACCGAAAAGACGTCCGCGCTTCTGATCGAGGCAGATATAGATGTCATTGTCCAATACGGTGACATCTTTGAAATAGGAAGGTCCCGAGATACCGCCGGCTCCGCCCCAGTACAGATCGCCGAAGACAGGGTAATCGCCGTTGCGCACCAGGATGTCCGTTCCCATCATGTTGAGCTTACGTACCGCATCCACGGTCCCCGCATCCAGGTCTTCTTCTTTCAGACCGCCGGATACCGCATAGATAAAACCTTCTTTATCCATGTATACATTATCATATTCCGTAGGCACAAAGGAGATCATCTGTGCACGCTGTTCCTGCGAAGCGAGACGCTTCCAGATATAGTCGATGAAATTATAGGAAACACGGGTTGCTCCCACAAAACCGGAAAAGGTCCCGTCTTCCTCAAATTTGAGCAGACCTTTGTTGATACCGGCGGATTCGCAATAGATACGGCCTGCGGTATCGCAGACGATCTTATCAGGTTTGAAAGCCTGCTCGGCTCCGATGGCTTCGTCATCGGGCTTGGTGAACTGCATGATAAAGTTCAGATCGGGATCGGCTTTGACCACACGGTTGTTTTCACGGTCGGCAATGTAGTAATTCCCGTCGTTATCCACCGCAATGTCCGCAGGGCCCGAAAAAGTCTCGGGTTCCGCGCCCTTGACGGTTTTGATCTCCTGCACAAAGCTCAGTTCGTCCGATCCGCTCCGTTCAAGAACAAGGATACGGTTATTTCCGGTATCACAGAGATACACCTGATCTCCCTTGACATACAGGGATTCGGGCGATTTCAGATTGCCGGATATTCCCAGCGCATTAAAGTCGAATACGCGGGAAACCGTATATGCATCCGGGCTTTCCTGAACGTCCTCCCAGTAATCATAGACATAGGTGTAGTTCTCTTCGCCTGCATAAGCCTTACCGGCGCCGGCAAATACCACTCCCGACACAAGTGTCGCTGTCAGCAGTCTGCACAGGATCTTAGTTTTCGTCGATTTCTTCTTCATCAGTCGCTCCTTAATCCTTCAGACCCGAGCTCGCCATGGTCTCAAGGATCTGGCTCTCGGAGAAGACAAAGATCAGTATGGGTACGATCATGACAACTACCAGCACGGCAGCACCCTGACCGGTTCTTGCGATACCGCCTGCCTGGATCTGCTGCAGTGCAAATACCAGGGTCTTGCGCTCCTCGGAATAGATAAAGGTTGACGCACGGTTATTCCACAGTCCCTGTACGGAGAAGATGATCAGCGTCATCCACGCCGGCTTAACGTTCGGCATCACGATCTTGCTGAAGACCATCCACTCACCGGCGCCGTCGATCCTCGCGGCCTCGATCAGTGCGGTGGGCAGGCCCTCCATGAACTGCTTCATAAGGAAGAGACCCATGGGGGATGCAAAAGCGGGTATGATGATCGCCCAGTAGGTATCCACCCAGCCCAGCTTATTGATGATCATATAGTTGGGGATCTGTGTAACATAGCCTGTAAACATCATGGCCACGGTGACAAGCTTGAAGAAAGCCTGCCCGCCGGGGAAGTCGTACTTCGCCAGCACGAATGCGCCCATGGATGCCACAAACAGATGTCCGGCCGTACCGGCTGCCGTGATGAACACCGTATTAAACAGATAACGTGAGAACGTTACCCAGGATTTCCCCATCGTAACGAACAGATCCGCAAAGTTGTTCAGCGTCGGATTCTTCGCAAACACGCGCGGCGGGAACATAAACAGTTCATCCAGCGGCTTTAACGCCGCGTTCACCGCGTAAACGATCGGGAATACCATGATCACCGCAACGATCGCCAGGAAGATGAACAGCGCGACATCGCCCGCAATAGAGCGGTTCGGCTTTCTCCGGCGTATCATCGGCTTGTGGTATACTTGCTCTTTTTCTTCTTTTACTTTTTTAATCTTTTTGCTCATGTCAGGTTCCCACTCTTCTCAGTAAACTCTGAATTGCTTTGTTACAAAGGATCATCATAAGGAAAAGTATCGTAGCTATGGCGCAGGCATATCCCATTTCAAAACGGGAGAAACCGTAGTCGAACAGGTGCGTAACGATGGTTCGTGCCGCATAGTCCGTACTGGGGTAACCGCAGAGCTGCATGGTCACATCGCAGACGCCGAAGGCCTGGGTGATCGCCATGACCGCACCGAACATCAGCATGGGCTTCATGTTCGGCAGGGTGATGTACCAGAGCTCCTGCCAGCGGTTCTTAATGCCGTCCATATATCCTGCTTCAAACTGCGAAGCATCTACGCCCTGAAGTCCTGCCACAAAGGATAGGAACCCGGTTCCCAGACTCATCCACAGGATGACCAGCATACATATTGGCAGCATCCATCTGGGATCCGTAAAGAAGAAGATCGGGTTATCGGTGAGACCCGTATTCATCAGAAATGCATTTACGTAACCGTATGCATCGCCACGGAAGAACACGGAGAAGATCACGTAGCAGTTACCCGCGATGGAAGGCGCATAGAAGACGACGACAGCGACGCTTCGCACCCAGCGGGGCAGCTCATTGATCAGCCAGGCGAAAAGGAAGGACATGATATAGCCCAGAGGCCCGGTGATAATGGCGATGATCAGTGTATTCTTGATACCGATCAGGAAGATATCATCTTCCAGAAGCAGGCTCATGTAATTGTTGAGCCCGATGAAACGCGGTGGTTCCAGAATATTGTAATAGGTGAAGCTGAAATAAATGGAAGCCACCACCGGAAATACAAAGAACATGGTGAATATGATCGCATAGGGCGCGAGGAAAAGATAACAGTTCTTGTTGAGCTTCATCTTTTTCCATGCCACGCTCAGGTTATGCCGGCGAAGCACGGTATACTTCTGGAAATAGTTACCGTTCTTCGCAGCTGCGATCTTTGCGGCCATGATCTCGTCTTTAGTTTTCATTTCTTTTACTGCATCGGCCATTGTCTGCTCTCCTGACTTTTATTCTCCGTAAACGCTCATACCGAACTCGCGGCGTTTCTTGGTGATCTCTTCATCGATCTTGATGGAATAGTCGATGATCGTCTCTCTCGTATCGTCCTTGTCGTTGATGCACTTACGTACGGCATTCGCGATGTGACGGCCCGTATAGTAACCGCCGGGCACTTCACGGATACCTACGGTCTGATCCCACTGTGCCGCAAGCACTTCGATATCCTGCACACTCCAGGACAGACGTGAGAAGGCGTCGCGGTTTGCGGTATTGTATCGTGCGGAAGCACCGAGCAGAGCTTCGATCTCGCGTCCGAAACGGACCTGCGTATCCACTTCTGCCCACCACTTCATGAATTCCCAGGAATTCTGCTTGATGGTCTCGTTATCCTGTGCCAGCATCATCGTTGCATTACCGGTGATGAAGCAGCTGCGGTCGATATAGGTCTCTCCGTTCTCATCAACCTTCTCGGTACCGGGGATCACTGTGAAGTCCCACAGACCGCGGATCTCGGGTGCGGATACCATCAGGGTATTGTAGGTCGAATATGCTGCGATACCGATGGGCATCTCTCCCGAACGGAAGCGGCTTACGAAATCGTAGTAAACCGGAATGCCGTAATCGTTAAAGTAGCGTACATAATCATCGAAAGCTCCGATACCGGCCTCGGTATCTACCGTGGTCTTGTTGCCGGCTTCGTTGTACATATCACCGCCGTACTGGAAGAGCAGCGTGAAGTACATGGACAGATCCGGCTGGTTGGAAGCCACAGTCGTGGAGGCCGCCGCACTCGTGGAGCTGCCGCCCGCACTGGGGATACCGATGGACAGGTTGTTACCCTGGATGGTAGGAAGCATCTCGATCACTTCCTGCCAGGTATTGGGGATCTCCAGTCCAAGCTCCTCCAGGATGTCCTTACGGTAGAACATCACGTTGAAAGTCTGCTGTTCCGGAACGGCGTAGATATGTCCGTCCAGGCTGTACTGCTCATACGAGCTGGGTGAATAATGGGAAAGCACCTGCTTGTAATCCGGGAACTGCGTGATATCTTCCGCGGCTTTACGCAGAGCATAGTTGACAGGCTGGTCGGCACCGACCGAAAGCACCACATCCGGTCCGCGTCCCGCAAGCACCGCATTCAGCAGCGCATCCGCAGCAACGATCTCCACATTGACCTTTACGCCCGACTTCGGTGTGAATTCATCATCGATCATGGACTTGAGGATCGTACCCTGGTCACGGCCGGTCAGCACCCAGACGGTGATCGCATCGTCCGCTTCGCCGCCTTCGTATACATCACCGACGGAATTGTAATCCACAAAGAAGGATGCAACAAAGGAACGCAGCTCATGCCATGCCGCCTTAAAGAAGTTGCTCTTTTCTTTCTCGGGTTCCGCATTGGTACCCGTGATCGTCACATAATCCACATCCAGCTTGGTCTCGCTCATGTTCAGGGAAGCGGTACCGAGAGCCGTGATGTTATCCTTGAAGGTCGTGAACTCCAGGGTGATCTTCTGGGGCTTCTCCACAAAACGTTCCAGCTGCTGCGCCATGGTCTGCGCGGTAGCGATATTGTCCGCCTTCTGTCCGCTGTACGCCACCATGTCGTCAACAAGCTTGTACAGACGCTTTGCTTCCAGATCCATCGCCTGGATGATCTCGGGATAGACCGTATCGATATTGTAATCACGGTACTGGTCCGGGGTCGCGCCGGTATAGACCAGCAGACGGCGGTAGATCTGGTTCAGACGGTAGGTCGAGTTTTCCAGATCGGAAAGATAGCCGCCCAGCGCACCCAGGGTCGCCTCCAGACGGATCGTGTGCTTGCCGCCCTTCAGATAGATATTGTAAGGCGTTCCGTTTTCATCCGCCAGATCCTTGCATTCCCAGTCGTTGTCATAGGCAAAGGACACACATTCCAGTTCCTTGAACGGTACCTCTCCGTCGATGAGCACGGTACGGTTCGATACGCTGCCTCGCGCATAGTTCTGGCGCGCTTTGACCATGATATTGTAATAACCGTCTTCAGGTACCTCAAAATCCCATTCAACCCACATGCCGTTGCTGCGCCATGCTTCGCCGCCGACATAATTCAGCACTACCATCGTCACGCTGCTGGGCGAAGTGGTAGGTGAAGAACGGTCATATTTTGCATAAAGTGAAGATTCCGATCTGCGGGCAGATTTCTCTCCTTCCAGACGTTCGTTCCAGCTGAGAGCCTCGGAACCGGGATTCACGGAAGGAAGTTTCGATGTGTATTCGCTGTAGGAGGGGAGCTCGCGGACACCCCTGAGGGACAGTTCACGGATGGCCAGCGGCTCATTCACCGCCACCATGGTAAGCTTATTGACGCCCTTATCAAAATAGAAGAGATAAGGCTCATCCACATAACCCATATCATCGCGGAAATAGGACGCCTGCCAGTCGTAGATCTCCGTCTGGGTCGGACGGATCTCATTACCCTGGTTGTCCACCTTCACCTGGCCGCCGTCGGTCCAGATCCTGGAGAACTCGATGCTCGTCGCATCGTCAAAAGGCAGCTCGTCGTTGATGAGGATGGAGCGCTCCGCTGCCACGCCTCTGGATTCCGCTGCCAGATATTCCATGAACAGATTGTAAAAGCCGGCTTCCGGAACGTTCACCTCCCAGGTGACCGTTGAGCCGATCTCGGTAAACAGCGCCTTGCTGCCCTTGTAGTCCTCTTCGACCTTCACATCGCCTTCCGAACTGTAGTCAAACAGATCGATCTCCACATCCTTGTCGGGTCTGGAAGCATTATCATGGCTGAGCAGATACTTGTCGTAGGTGCCCTTTCTCTCCATTCCCTGAACGTCTTTGCTCAGGTCCATGCCCTCATATTTTTCGTGAAAATCGTAGACTTTTTTTCTGGTGATGATAAGGATGGCGATCACCACAACTACGGCGATCAGAACAATGGTGATGGTTTTCTTACGCTTGTTTCTCATTTTGTCCTCCGGACCCCGCCTTCAGGCAGGCATCCATTCCTTATTATTGTGTCTCCGTAAACAACGGTCAGCCTCTGACGTGCTTCCCGCTCACTCCGTAAAAACATAAAAACACGGTTTTGGTTCATAATGCTCATCGAAGAGCAGCGGACACTGGGGTAATCCCGTCTTGTTTCCCCCGCCCACATCCGATCTGGACTGCAGCCAGGAGTAGTGGTCTACCGTCCCCCAGAAAGTAACTCCCGAAAAAAGTCCGCTGTTCTCGCAGATCATTTTCCAGATCGCCTCATAGCGTTTCGTGAGTTTGGCGTATTCCGCTTCCTTCTGGTCTTCCTGTCCGGTATATCCCTGGCTTGCGCTTATATCCACTTCGGTAAGCTGAACTTTGCCCACTTCTTTGGAATACAGTATAGCGGCGATCTTGATATCCCCGGCGGACGGCCGGTCCATACCGTAATGCCCCTGCATCCCCATGGCACTGATCCTCGTACCCTCTCCGGGTGGTCCTTCCTGCGCCTTTACCGCACGCAGCAGTTCCAGGATCCCTTTCTGCTTTTTCAGCTCGCACTCATTGTAGTCGTTATAATACAGTTCCAGCTCCGCCGGAGCGTATTTGTTTGCGTAGCGGAAAGCGTTGATGATGTATTCGTTGCTCTGATACACATGCCACCAGCTGGAATTGCTCCCGTGCCGGTCCTCGCTGAGCGCCTCCGCGGGATTCTCGGCATCGCTGCGATAGGTCCCCGTTCCGTCACTGACCGCTTCGTTCACCACATCCCAGCCGTAGAAGAGCTCCCTGTATCTGCTGTCCTCTCCGGTAAAATGTGTGAGAACGGTCTTTATGTACCACTCGAGACGCCGGTCCATCGTCGCCGCGTCTACATAAGCTTTATTTTTGTCATAGTCCTCGTGGAAAAACCACTCCGGGGTCTGCGAATGCCATACCAGCACATGCCCCCGTATCCTGATCTGCCTGTCAGGGTTTTCGCTGTTCCATTGAAGGAAACGGTCCAGGATGTATTCCGCTCTGGAATAATCCAGTATCGGTACCTCGATATCCTCGCCGTTCAGCTCGACCGTTTCGGTCCCCGGACACTTGCCGACACTGTAGCCCACCAGTGCGTCCGGTTTCAGCTCATTTCCCAGCGTGACTGTTTCGAAGTGTGTGGTAACGATCCTCCACACCTCGGGATCGTCGATCTCCTGTCCGGTCACCGCGCATCCCGCAAATCCGCCGATCTTTTCTCTCACCGCATCCCGCAGGACCGGGACCGTTTCGGCTTCCGCATCCTCTTCGGGCGCTTCTGCATCCTCTTCCGGCGCTTCCGCAGCTTCCTCCGGTGTCACGGCCTCGCTGCCGCCTGAAACTTCGGACTCTCCGGCACTTTCTTCCACCATATCAGCAGCCTGTCCCGACGGATCCTTAAGCGTTTCTCCGCCGCACCCTGTCAGCATGCAAATGGTCATAAACTGGGCAAAACCGCTAAAAATATACCTTTTTTTCATCCTTTTCAAGTGCAAAATGGCAGACTCCAAGCGAAGTTCTTAGAGTATTATAGTTTTCGCATACTGCCTTCGCTTATTAAATCGTGCGGTCAAATCTCTCATTTGTTGCGTTTTTTAAAAAATTGCACATTTTTTGCTCTGTTTGTGCGTGATTTTTGTGCAATTCTAATCATTTTCGCCATTCGTAAGCCGATTTATTTGTATTTTCCCGTTCTTATATGCTATAATCCCGATAGTTATGATCGAAGAAACGGAAAAAGCAAATCCGAATATCAAGTACTTCTCCGATGAGCAGTACTATTCCGCAAATCTGGACTTCGCCGATTCGCGGATCGTCCATGACGGCCACGAAATGGTGGATTACCAGACCGGCAGCCAGCACCGCATCTGGATGAACGACCAGGCGGAGAACTATGCCCCTCACTGGCACTCCGCGCTGGAGATCATCGTGCCCATCGAAAACATATACACCTGCATCTGCAGCGACACCCGTTATGTTGTGGAACCGGCACAGATCCTTTTCATCCCTCCCGGGCTGGTCCATGAACTGATCGCGCCCCCCACGGGACGCCGCTTCGTGTTCATGATGAACATCTCGGCTGTATCGCGTCTGCGCAGCTTTGCCCGTATCATGTCCATCTTCTCGCAGCCTCTGTGGCTGAAGGAAGAGGAAAACACTTCGGTGTACAGCGAGATCTACAATCTCCTTCTGCAGATCCGTAACGAATATTTCGGCGTGAACGAATTCGCCGATCTTTCGATCCTCTCTCTTCTATTAAAGATGTTTGTATGCATCGGTGAGCATTACGACCAGCAGGAAAACATCTTCGGCGATATCACGCCCTCCAAACGGCGCGAATACATCGATCTGTTCAATTCAACGCTCAAATACATCGACGAGCATTTCAGCGAGGAGCTGACGCTCGGCACCATCGCCGCAAGGACCGGTTTTTCCAAATTCCATTTCTCGCGGCTCTTTAAACAATATACGAATTACAATTTCAGCGATTACCTTTGTTTCCGCCGGATCCGTGAAGCAGAGACCCTGCTCATGCGTCCCGGCATCTCCATCACGGATGTGGCGATCTCATCCGGTTTTTCCAGTATCTCCACCTTTAACCGTCTGTTCAAGCAGCAAAAAGGCTGCTCGCCCAGCGAGTATCGCCGCCGCTGCGCTGCTTCTTCCCAGAAAAAACAATCCTGAAAACGCTCAATCGTTGTAGATGAAGCGGGTAAAGACGGCTTTGCCGCCGACCGTACGCGTAGAATAACAGCACAGCCCGAAGCGGTTGCCGGTAAAGTGCGCTAACCTGAACTGCATCCTGTGCGGCGCACCGAAACGCACGAATTTGTTTCCTTTCAGATAATAAAACTCCAGACGGTCTTTCATATCCTCAAAATTGGCTTTCAGACATACGCATACCTCGGGACCGTCCAGCTTCAGCCTGTCGGTCACCACGCCGGGGAAGAGATCGATCTTTGCGATATCATCCGTAAGATCTTCACCGCTCCTCACGATCCGCAGCAGATAATAGCTGTCACGCTCTTTCGTGATGCCGATCATCCCGTAACAGCATTGCAGCGCGCACAGTCCGGCAGTATCCCCGTCGTGCAGCCCCTCGGCGTTGATCGTCACTTCGGCACTGCAGCGCGGCCAGAGCATGCGCTGTGTGAGAATATTCCTAGCATGGACCAGATTGATGCAGAGCTTGTCCGTAGTGATCTCCAGTCCGCCTTCCGGAAGAAGCCGCCACAGCCCGTTGTCCGGCTGGTGGTTCCACTGCCACGGCAGGGCCAGCTGGCCCTCCTTCGGCAGCCCCTCCTTCGGAATAAAGTCATCCGATGTGTACAATGCTTCATAAATATAATTCGGCCTGCTGCTCACCAGTTCCAGACGGTTCGGAACCTTTCCGTCCTCGCCGAATACCGGGAAATCATCCTTCCACTGCATGGGCACAAGCACGGGTATGCGCCCCACAGCGCCCATATCCTGGAAGAACACGCCGTACCACTTTCCGCCCAGCGTATCCACGATACCGCCCTGGGCCACGCCCTGTCCGCAGTAATCGCGGCTGTCTTCCAGCACCACGCCGCCCGTAAACTCCCCTTCCAGGCTTTCGCCGCGGAAGCAGCTCTGTGTACGCATGCCGCCCTTGGGCCAGTCGATCACGAAGAGATAATAATACTTTCCGATCTTATAGAAATGCGCGCCCTCATAGCCGAGCACAACGTCGCGCTCATCCTTTATGAGCACACGGTCGAGCCCGCCCGCCTTCGGCCCGCTCAGCTTTTCATCCAGCTCGGTGATACGGATCTCCGTATTGCCGTAGATCAGGAACGCCCTGTCGTCATCATCGAAAAAGAGCGAGGCGTCATGATAATGTCCGGCCACGATGCTCCGCTTCCACGGTCCTTCGATACGGTCCGCAGTGAAGAGATAATTCGTATTTCCGCTGTGACTCAGGAAGAAGATATAAAACTTCCCCTTATGATAACGGAAGGACGGCGCCCACATGCCGCCGCCGTATTCCGTCTTTTCCAGTTCCAGTCGCTCCGCGGGGGTATCATCCAGCTTATCGTAAACATAGCCGGCGAGCTCCCACTCCGCCAGATCGTATGAGCGCAGGATAGCGCAGCCCGGCATGAAATACATTGTCGTGCTGACCATGTAGAACGTGTCATTCACCCGGATCACATCAGGATCCGGATAATCCATTTTCAGAATGGGATTGACAAGTTTCTTCATACGCTCCTTTAGTCTCCTCTTCAGTCCACCACGCCGAAGCCCAGAAGGATAAATTCCTTATCCCTGTCTTTCTCAGGGATGCGGATCTCGACTTCGCGCTCCGCCGCAGGCCCTCCGCGATACGCGATCAGCGCATTGCAATGCGTCCAGCCGATGATATGCGGATCGATATCCAGTTTCTTCTCCCCATCCACATACACCTCGGCAGTACCGACTCCCGCGGATGCCGAATCCATATATACCACAAGCAGGGCGCTGAAACGGATCTTCGCCTTAAAGACTGCTTCGCCGGCTGTCTTTCCGTCGTAGAACCAGTTGGTCGCAAATTCCGGCGTCCCCTGCAGATCGCGGTCGCGCTCCACATGCTGCACTTCCGTCCCGTATCCGGTAAACGCCCCGCAGTCGTACGAACTCACCGCAGGACAGCCGTCAATACTGTCACGGTCAATGAAATATACCTTTTCAAATTCCGAACCCTTCGGAGGCGTGATCCCGCTGATATCAAGATCTTCCTCATCCTCCGAGCCATCCGCCAGTTCAAACATGCGGATCAGTCCGTCCGCCATGATGCGGTGACCGATATTGGTGGGATGATACATATCATAGAAGAAACGGTTCTTGGATACGACTCCGCCTTCTTCCTCACTGAGATAAAACTGCTCGTATACGGCCGCCTTGGTGCTGACCATGGGCAGCATATAGGCCTTGCCGACACAGTCGAGGCGCTCCTCCAGATTGTAACCGTCCACAAAAACGGAAAAGAGAAGGATCACGGCCGGCTTCTGCGGGCTGTTGTAGATCTTTCTTACCAGCGAATCGTAGCATTCGCCCCTGGTCTCATCGCCTTCATCGTTGACCGCAAATTCCACGACAACCACATCCGGCTGCTTTTTCCCGTTGCCGGTCACGTCCTTGTCATAGCGGATCATGCCCAGCTCGGAAGGCGTTCCGCCCACGCCTGCCTTGGTATAGCCCACGTTATCCTCATAGCCCCGGCCCGCCAGGTCACAGAACCCGCGGAAAGACTGCCAGGCGTAGCACATCTCATTGATGGGAATGGCGCCCGCGCCCTGGGTGATGGAGCCTCCGATATAGGCGACTTCCACTTTTTCACCGGCTCTTGCCCGCCCGATCGCTTTTTTCAGGCGATGGATATTGCCCTTCTGGACGATCGAACGGCCGATCATCTTTTTATATGCATCCGAAGCAAAATCCACTTCCCTGTCGGGTTTCTGCTCCGGTGCCGTATAGCCGTCGTTGAGATAAAAACAGACAGAGACCTTTGCACTCATGCCGGCCTCGGGAAATTCGAAACGGATCTGGCCGGGTACATTGTCATCCCCGGGCCACTCGCAGCGGGACAGATCCATGACCATTTCCATGCCGTCGGAAAGAAGCTCCATCGACAGCGTGGTCCCGCTCACATAAGGGTCTTTATGACCATACATCTGGAAAGCAAAAGTCACCTTCACAGGCTCTCCGGACTTCTGCACCGAAACGCCGATGCTGTGTACCTGCCTGCGCAGGCCTTCCACGGTGTCGAGCTCGGCGATCATCGCCTCGTCTTCCAGATTTCCTACCAGCTTTGCGCTGGCCTTCAGCCTTCCGTCGCTCTCATAGATGTACTGGATCCCACGCCCGTCCGGCATCGGCGATCCCAGAACATCCTTGTCCCTCATGATAAAATATCCGGGTCTTTTCGCGGTAGGATCTTTCGGGGCTACCGGCCCTCTTCTTTCTTCCATGAACAACACGCTCCCGTGCATAGTTTACCCTTATAATCGGATTGTAAAATACGTATAGACGCTTTGCTCACTATGCTTTGTCCTTTATTTGTCACATTTTGCGGAAAAAGTGCACAAAAAACCCGCCGCCGTTATGGCGACGGGTACATCCGTCCGTAAGAGTGCGTCATGCGCCTACAGCTTCCTTCAGGCATTTCCGGACCATCTGCGGCCCGCTCTTCATCCTTTCATAATACTGAAGGATCTTTGCATAAAACTCCGGATATGCGCTTAAGTCGGAACCGAAGATCTCCGCGTTCTTAAGGATCCTTCCGGCACCTTCCGGATCCTTCACTTCCGCCGTCAGCTGATCCAGCATGGGATCGGAGCTCAGCTCCATGGCCTTTCCTTCATCGTCGGTACCGTCCAGATAGCGGAGCCATGCAGCCAGCACAAAGGGAATGATCTTCAGTTCCGCCGTTCTCCCCTGTGCGGCATAGGCACGTATCGTCGCACCGAAACGGATCGGCACCTTCTGGCTGGTATCCGTCGCGATACGCTGGGGCGTATCGGGCAGGCCCGGATTGGGCAGGCGCTCTGTCAGCACTTCCTTCAGGAAATCCTCGGGGTGGATGATGCCCGGATCGTTCACCACCTGCATACCCTCATCGCCCAGAGCGTAGACCAGATCCTTCAGATCGCTGTCATCCATCTCATCGCTGATCTTTTTATAGCCCAGCAGACAGCCGCAGACAGCCAGCGCCGTATGCAAAGGATTCAGGCAGCTCATGACCTTCATCTTTTCGCTCAGATCCACGGTCGCGCGGTCGGTCATGTACACGCCCGCATCCTCCAGGGGCGGCCGTCCGTTCGGGAAACGGTCTTCCACTACCAGATACTGCGGATTCTCGGCGTTCACAAAAGGCGCGATAAAGGTATTCTTCTGTGTCACCACGGGATCCATATTCACGATCCCCATTTCTGCCAGTTCCTTCGCCACCTCCGGATCCGGTCTCGGCGTGATCTTGTCGATCATGGTCCAGGGGAAACTCACGCGGCTCTCATCCTTAATATAATTAAGGAAATCTTCGTCCGCCTTTCCGTTCTTTACCCACTGCTCCGCGATATAGACGACCGAAGTCTTAAGTCTCTCCCCGTTGGCGCTGCAGTTGTCCATGCTCACCATGGCGATGGGCGCGCCGCCTGCTTTATAGCGGTAATAGAGCAGCGCCGCGGAATGGCCCATGACCGTTACCGGTCCTTCCGGCCCCGCATCGATCTCCGCTTGTACGGGCTTCGTGGGATTGCCCTCCGCATCCCGCACCACATAGCCTTTTTCGGTAACGGTATAGGAGACCATCTTCAGCGAATCCGCCGCCGCGATCGAATGCATCTTATCCTGCTCCACCGCCGCTTTTACGGCATCCGCAATGGAGGCCGTCACTGCCAGCGTCTTTTTCCCGTCGCGTGCCAGTCCTACGGAAAGCGTGAGCATATCGAAAGGCTCATAGATCCTGTCGATGATCTCCATGTCGTAATCAGCCACCGCAACGATGCCGCTCTTCAGTTCCCCTTTCGCGATCAGGCATTCCGCCAGGGATCCGATAAAGCCGCGGAAGATGTTTCCGGGGCCGAAATGCAGCCATTCCGGTGCCGCCTTTGTCTGTGCGCGCAATGCATCGATATCATAGGAAGGCAGTGTGAAACCGGCTGCTTCCCACGCCGCTTTTTCTTCTCTGATGCTCTTCAGTTTCAGTTCCATTTCCCGATATTTCCTCGCTTTCTTTTTGAAGACAGGGGGACGCTTCTTTTGTCCTCAGCTTCCTGTGATACAATGGCGCCCCGCTTTCGCGGAGCGCCACCCTTATAAATTTCTTTACTTATTATATCATCTTCGGCTCTGTCACTCAAGAGTTACAGCGTCGCCATACAGAGCTTCCCATGCTTCGGTACGCTCGTCGATGATATCCTGGCCGCCTGCGCTGAGGTAATCTGCCATCAGCTCATCCCAAAGGGCATCGAACTCTTCCGGCTTGCAGGACATGCACTTGTCATACATCTCGTTTCTCTTTGCACTCAGCTTGTCGCCTACGCCGGCTTCTGCCTCGATCGTGGTGATCTTGGAGTTCTTTGCAGGTCTCTTGCCGCTGTTTGCCACTTCGTTCGCTTTCTTCACATCTGCGGGATCGCAGGGAGGATAGTTGTTGTAAGTGGAAGCCAGGGTCAGCTCTTCGGTGGAGAGACGCAGGCCGTTGCAGGTGATGGTCATGTCGATATTCTGACCGGAGTTCATGATGGCGTCGCCGGTGGTGGTCATGAAGGTGTATGCACCGTCGGGCAGCACGTCGTGGGTCACGCCCTTTTCACCGATCTGCAGATACTCGATGTGCTCAGGATCGGAGATCCAGTCAAGGTAAAGCAGGGAAGCCAGAGGCTCGTCATTGGTGATCGGGAAGAAGATCTTTCTGTCACCTGCGGTGGAGTCGGTGTACTTGATGTATTCGCCGTTGGAAGCTTCGAAGCAGTCAACAGCCACAAACTTGGCATCGTCGCCCACCATTCTCTTCAGGTTGGCATTGATGGAATCCTCGCCGCCGCGGAAAGGATAATCCCAGTTGTGCATGAAGGCGCCTACATAACCGACCTTCATCATATCATCTTCTGCGGTGTCGCCGTCATGAAGGATGAACTCATCCCACATAAGGCCTTCGTTATACCAGCTGTTCAGGATACGGATCGCTTCCTTGGTACCGTTCTGGGTCAGCTTTCTGTCATCAAAACCGTTTACATAGAACTCTTTGTCGGTGATGTTGGGATCCATCATGGACTCGATCAGAAGGGCTGCTCTCCAGCCTACGTCAACCGAGCAGGAGAAAGGAACCATCTTTGCGGCATCTGCGCCGAGGAGGGTGTTTGCATTGTCCTTGAACGCAAGCAGCATATCGTGGAACTCTTCCCTGGTGGTCGGCTCCTTCAGTCCCAGCTTATCAAGCCAGTCCTGACGGACATAGGTAACGATACGGTTATTGTTCGCACGTTTTCCTTCGATCGCCCACAGGGTTCCGTCTTTCACGCTCTTGTCCCAGTACATATTGGTGGTCCCGAGCCAATCCCACAGATGAGGAAGGTCGTTCTTGTTGTCAACCACCAGGCTCTGCAGATCCATCACGCCGCCCATGTCCGCATAGGTCTGGATCGTCGGATAGGAATAGGTCAGGCAGATATCCGGAGCATTGTTTGCAGCCAGAAGGTTGTTGATCTCATCAACCTCGGTCCAGCGGGGAACTGCCACGAACTCAACTTCTACGTTGTGATCCTCAAGCATTCCCTTTTTGATATAGTCGGTGTACATATTATTTGTGGGATCCGTCCCGCCGTCATTACCACGGTCATAGATCTCTACCGTGATCTTTCTGGTCTCGGCAAATTTACCGTCCGTGATCTCTTCGCTGCTTCCGCCCTCGATCTCGCTTCCGTCGCCCTCAAATGTGTTCTGGTCCACAACGGCCGGGGGGGTCGGTGTGGGAGTCGCGTCCGCGGGCTTTTCTCCGCCGTTGTCGCCGCAGGCTGCCATGGAAAAGACCATAACGCCGGCCAGAGTCATAGACAAAACTCTTTTCTTCATTCCTTTTTCCTCCTTAAATGATTTGCATATAAGCTACGGCAACATGCCGTTTCTGCACAGACTTATTCTTTCACGGCACCCAAGGTAACGCCCTGGATGAAGTATTTCTGCAGGAAAGGATAGATGCAGAGGATCGGGATCGTGGAGAACATTACGATCGCGGCCTTCAGCGACTCCTGAAGTCCCGGCGTGGAGAAGCCTTCCTGCGTGGTCACCTCCACCTGGTTGATATTGTTCAGGATATTGTAAAGGAGCAGCTGCAGCGGATAGAAATCCTTATTCTTCATATACATAAGGGCATCGGAATATCCGTTCCATCTGCCTACCGCATAGAACAGAGCCAGGGTCGCAAGCACCGGCTTGGACAGCGGTATGTAGATCTTTCTCAGGATCGTGAAGAAGCTCGCGCCGTCGATCTCCGCCGATTCTCTTAAGGAATCGGGAATTCCGTAGAAGAAGCTTCTTAAGATGATCATGTTGTAAACGCTCAGGCAGCCCGGGATGATGAGCACCAGCGGATTGTCCAGAAGGTTCAGGCGCTGCATCAGCAGGTAGTTGGGAATGGTTCCCGCGTTGAAGAACATCGTGATCGTGATGAACAGGTTGATCACTCTGCGTCCCTTAAGGGCCGAGAAGATCAGCGGGAAGGCACAGAGCGTGGTCATGACCAGGCTCAGCAGCGTGCAGATCACGGTGAGCAGTGCGGTCCAGAGGAAGGCCCTCACGTATTTTGCATCCCCGAATACCGTGGTATATGCGTCAAAATTGAATCCCTTCGGCAGCAGATAGACCTCATTCTTCATCAGATAATCCGTTCCCGAAAGCGACTTGGCAAGCAGGTTGATCATCGGGAGCAGACAGATCAGTGAGATGATCACACAGAATACGATGATCAGGATATCTCCGATCTTGCTCTTCAGCGAATGGATCTCCCTGCTGGTCTCGTCCACGTGGATCTTCATGGGGGCCTGTACGCTCTCTTCCTCATCATGAAATCTCAGCGCAGGCTTTTCCTTCTTCTCTTCATCCGGATCTTCCGAAGTAAAAGCTATTTCCTTCTTTTCCTTTTCGGGACTGTTCTCCGCCGCTTCCTTCAGCACGGTACTTTCGCTTATTTCTTCCTTAAGCTCTTTGCTGTTTTCTTCAATCTTCATGACACCCTCCTAAACGATACCGCGCTCGCCCATCTTGCGTGAGAACCAGTTTGCAAGCAGCAGGAATATAACGTTCACGATGGACTGGAACAGACCGACCGCCGTGGTAAGCGAAAACTGCAGTGATTTAATACCGTTTTTATACACGTAGGTGGATATCACCTCCGCATTCTCCATGACCGCGTTATTCTGTAATGCAAAGGGTCGGTCAAAACCGGAACCGAGCACGTTACCGAGGGCCAGGATCAGCAGGACGACGATCGTGGGCCGTATTCCCGGCAGGGTGATATGCCACATCTTCTGGAAACGTCCCGCGCCGTCCACCGAAGCCGCCTCATAAAGCTCGGGCGAAATTCCGGATATGGCCGCCAGATAAATGATCGAGTTCCATCCGAAGGATTGCCATATTCCCAATAGTATGTAGGTCGCGACCCAGTTTGTTTTATCATCCAGGAACTTGATCGGCTCGCCGCCCAGATTCTGGATCACAAGGTTTACCAGACCGTTCTTGGTGAAAAGCTGAAGAGCGATACCGTAAATGATGACCCAGGAAAGGAAGTGGGGCATGTAGGCGATGGTCTGCACCGATTTCTTGAAGAACTTCAGCCGCAGCTCATTCAGAAGCAGGGCGAAAATGATCGGAATGGGGAAACCGATGATGATGTCCAGCATGTTAAGCGTGATCGTATTCCGCAGGGCATAAAGGAAATCCTTGTCCTTGAACGCCTTGATAAAGTACTCAAAGCCGCCGTTCTTTGCCCAGGGCATATCCACAACGCTCTGTACGATACTGTACTTCTTGAAGGCGATGGTCACGTAATACATCGGGCTGTATTTGAAAATGATCAGATACAGCAGCGGCACGAGCAGCAGCAGGTAAAGCTGCCAATAGCGCTTGAGATAAACTCCCGGATTCTGTTTCGGCCGAACCATCACTTCGGTGTTTTTAGCTTTCTTCGCCACGATTGCCTCCCTCTGCCTTGAAATACTCAGGCCTCTGACTCCGTATCTCTTTCTCATCGATCTGGTAACGGTTCAGGTGCTTGTTGACCAGTTCCACCGCCGTTACCTTATCCCTCGCTTTGATCGCTTCCAGCATCTTGCGGTGATCGCCGACCACCTTGAAATCCTTCACCGTCTCCACGGAGAGCGTTCGCACCCTGTCAAAATGCAGCATCAGCGTGGAATGGATCTCATAAATGATATCTTTTCCGGCGATATCGTAGATCGCTTTGTGAAACTGGTTGTCCAGGTCGAAGATCTTGTCCGTGATGCCCTTGGAAAGGTAAAATTCCTGAAGCGTCACATTCTCTTCCAGCTGCCGGATCCCTTCTTCGTCTGCCTCGTCACATGCTGTCTCGATCACGGCCGTGTCGGTGATCCTTCTCAGAAACCTCGCTTCTCCGACCATCTTCGGGTCGATCAGGGAGATAAAACTCCCTCTCTGCGGGTAGGTCTCGATCAGGTACGCCTTGCTGAGCTCGATGATCGCCTCTCTTACCGGTGTCCGTGAGATCCCAAGCTGTGCGGCCAGTTCATTTTCCGAAATGGCGCTTCCGGGGACCAGATCCAGTGAGAGGATATTCTCTTTAAGGACCCTGAGTGCGTAATCTCTTGCGCTCTCCCGGGCATGCTTCGTATTGATCTTCATCCTTTCCTCTCAATAGCCCTCTTGTTTAGTAGTGTACTTGTATACTAGAATATCTTTATTCAAGAGTAACAAATAAACAAGTGTTTGTAAAATGTTTTTTGGAAAAAGATTATATAAAATTGCACTATGATTTTTATTAAAACTATATAAAGGAGGTCAAAGTGAAGACAAGGGGACAGTCCCCTTGTCTTCACAAAAAGAACCGCGGAAAAAGCTCCGCGGTTCCTAACATTCCTCTTATCACTTTTTATACGGGATATCTCTTACTTCTTCTCTTTCTCCAGCATATCCCAGGCGCCCAGGATATACATGATGCCCAGGGCACGGTCATAGAGGCCGTAGCCCGGACGGCATTTCTCGTTCCAGATGTGCCGGCCGTGATCGGGACGGATATAGCCGTCAAAACCGCCGTCATGATAGGCGCGGATGATATCCAGGATCCCCACGTCGCCGTCGCAGTCGCGGTGGGAGACTTCGCTGAAATCGCCGTTCTCATAGATCTTTACGTTACGGATATGCGCAAAGGCGATACGGTCAACATATTTACGCACGATGGCCGGCACGTCGTTCGCGGGATTCGAGCCCAGCGAGCCCGAGCAAAGGGTCAGGCAGTTGTACGGATCGTCTACCATGGACAGGAAACGTCCCACGGACGCCTCGTCGACAAGGAGTCTGGGCAGGCCGAAGATATCCCAGGGGGGATCGTCCGGATGGATGGCCATCTTGATCCCGCACTCATGGCAGACCGGCATCAGCTTCTCCAGGAAATACTTCAGGTTCGCCCAGAGCGTTTCCTTATCAACCTTCCGGTACTTTTCAAAAAGCTTTTCCAGATCGGCCAGGCGCTCCGGCTCCCAGCCGGGCATCGTGTAGCCCTTGCACTCCTTCAGGATATACTCCGCCATCTCCTTTGCGTCTTCCTTGATCTTGGACTTTTCGTAAAAGAGTGCCGTCGAACCGTCCGGAAGGGGATGGAACAGATCCGTCCTCGTCCAGTCAAAGACCGGCATGAAATTGTAGCAGATCACCTTCACGCCGAACTCCGCAAGGTTGCGTATGGTCTTAATGTAATTATCGATATAGAGATCGCGGTCCGGTCCCGCCGTCTTGATGTCGTCATGAACATTGACCGATTCCACAACGCTCATGCCGAAACCGTAAGGCGTAAATTCTTCCTGTACCGCGCGGATCTCCTCCTTTTCCCATACTTCCCCGGGCAGCTTTTCATGCAAGGCCCAGACGATCTCTTCCACTCCGGGGATCTGTCTGATCTGGGCAAGGCTGACCGAGTCATTATCCTTGCCGTACCAGCGAAACGACATTTTCATTCTGTTAAACCTCCTGCTATAAATATGCGCCGCCTCCAAGCTTTCTTCGGAGGCCTGTCTCACACTTTGTCCGATCTGCGGCCCGTCACCGCGTCGTCAGCCGCCCATGTAGGATCCCGGCAGCGGGATATCCTCCGCGCTCACCCATATCCTCTCGAGGACGTTTTCCGCTTCGGTCCCGACAAACGAGACCGTATTCTTCCCTTTCGCAAGCCGCTCCTTCACCCGGACGTATCTTGCATGATCGAGTACGCCTCGGCCCCAGTCGCCGCTTTCTCCGGCCACATAGCTTTCGGAGATCACGTAAGCTTCCTTCAGCACGCCGTTCACGCGGTAGGCAAGCTTTATCCTTTTCCCCTGCCTGTATGGATTACAGGGCTCCAGTTGGAAGCAGATATGATGATCGCCCTCTTCCTTCACGCAGAATTCATACCGCGCCTCCGGCGCATCTTCCGCCGGCAGGTCGCCGACAGCGGGAAAACGCTTGAGAGCGTTCTCACGGCGCCCCAGTTCCTCCAGCACCGCAAACTCCCCGCCTTTTCCGGCAGCAAGCTCCGCGTATTCATCCGAAAGCAGCACGATCCTGCGCTTTTCCGCCGGATCCTGCGCAAGCTCCTTAAACACAATATCAACGCTTCCGGTCGTGAAACGCAGACGGAGCTTCGCTTCCTCCGCAGCTGCCGCCGCTTTTTTATCGATATGCACTTTCACTACATCCAGGGGATTTCCGCTATCCAGCACGCCCTTTTCGCAGGAAAGCTTCAGGAACTCATCCTTTTCGCAGACCTCGTACTCCAGCTTTTCACCGCCCTTAAGGCCGATGTAAAAGCTGCATTCCGCTTCCGTCTCGTCATTCGTATAATAGGAATGCACCTCCAGGCGGTGTCCCGTCCATTCGCCGCCGCTCACGGCCTGCGGCTGCCCGACGATCCCCACCAGCGCTTCCGTCCTTTCCATAGGGAGCACTGTCTCGATCACGGGATTTACACGCTCCTCCTGATTCCAGCGGCGGAAGCCGATGTGCTCCGCAAGCCCGAAGCCGTACCACTTCCCCCCGGCCGCCGTATGAAGCTCCTCCGAGAGCGCACGGTCTTTTTCCATCGCCCTGCGGATCTCTTCTCCGTAGCGGTTCGCCTCATACAGGCCTATGGAAGCCATGCAGTGATTATGCGCCCTGAGGATCCAGAGCTTTATCAGGTTCAGGCCGGAAAGTATATTATACGATATCAGCTCGGTAAATGCATCCGCATATTCTGCCGGACACTTCTTCTTAAGCTTAAGGCAGCACTCTTCCAGCTCCTCCGCTTCCCGGAATACCCTTTCCGCTTCGTGGTCCTCAAAGAGACTGTAGGTCGTGTCGTTTAAATGTTCCGGCCTGCGGTTATGGATCAGGCGCATGGCCCTGCTCCACACAGTGCTCAGTTCATCCAGCTCCGATGCGTCAAATGCAGCGCCGAACTGACGCTTCATCCAATCCCGCAGCCAGCCCTTCGTGGAATTCGGCGCCGTGATCCCCCATTTTTCATAATCATAGGCAAGATCCAGGAAATAGTTGAGCGGCAGCTCCTGCAGCCCCAGATCCCCGACATTTACGATCCAGAGTTTCTTTATCCCGTGCTCGTAAGCCGTGGTCATCTGCTCCCACACTTCGGGCAGATGCGTGGAACAGATCCACTCATAGGAAACGGGGCCGCCGTGATAATCAAAGTGATAATACATGCCGAAGCCGCCGGGATGCTTTCTCATCTTTTCATCCGGCAGGCTGCGCACGTAACCGTGGTTGTCGTCGCAGAGCATCAGGATCACATCCTCAAGCTCCTCGCAGCCCTCTCTTAAGCCCGGCGTAGTTTCATCCCCGTAGTAGTAGGCTTCCACCTCTTTATAAAGCGCCAGCATACGCGGGACTTTGGAAAGATCCTCATTGACCTCTTCCCGGATCAGCTGTTCCTGCGTCCTCAGCACATCCCGCAGAAGGTCGATATTATCCTTAAGCGTCGCTTCCTTACCGAGGATAGTAGAATCCCTTTCTCCCCGCATGCCTACGGTGATCACATTTTCCAGATGACCGTTACGCTTTAAACCGTCCCGCCAGAAGCGCGTGATGCCTTCTTTATTGCTGCGGAAATTCCATGCGTCGCCGTATATGGAATCCTTTCCGCGCACATGGCTGTATTCCTCTCCATGCCGAAGGCAGGGCTCATGATGCGAAAGCCCCATGACCACGCCCAGCTCGTCCGCAAGGATCGCGCTCGCCAGTCCCGGTCCGTCTTCCGCAAAACAGGAAGTCCACATGGCCGGCCAGAGGTAATTCCCCTTCAGACGCAGCAGCAGTTCAAACACTCCTTCATACATTTCGGCGTTAAAACCGCCGAAACGCTTATTGCACCAGTTCCCGAAACAGGGCCATTCATCGTTGATAAAGAAACCGCGGTACTCCACCGAAGGTTCCTTTGACAGAAACGCACTCTTTTCATCCAGGATGAGGGATGCTTTTTTCGCCGGTACCACCAGGGACCAGTTCACAAAAGGCGATACCCCCAGAAGCTCCGACAGATGAAAAAGTCCGTAGATCGTCCCTCTTTTGTCGCTGCCGGCGATCACGATCAGCTGCTCTCCGGGCAAAGGGAAAAAGCCGTATACCTCGCGTTTGCCGCGGAGTGCCGACAGAGCGATCTTATCCTCTTTTTCCAGCTGTGTCAGAAGCGGGCTTTCGCCGGCGATCCCGAAGACCAGACGTATCCCGTCTCCGCCGGTCTTTCCGCCTTCGGTCTCAGATACTTCCGGTAAAAAGCCCAGTACGGCCTCGACATCCTTCCGAACCTTGTCCGCGATCTTCTTTATCCCGCTTTTGCATTCCTTTTCATAAAGGAAAGTCAGGGCTTTTCCGCTGCACAGTTCGATCGTGCCCATAAAGGTACTCCTTTTTTATGCAAAACACCATTCGAGGACTTCGTAGCCCTCGCCGCTGAATACAAAGTACACATCCTTTTTGCCGCTGACGGGCACATCCAGAGCCGCCTCCGCAAGGCAGTCTCCTTCCCCCTCCACCGGCAGATATCCGATAAGCTCGCCGTCCGCGGCGCCGGTACTTACGCGGATCACGCCGCCTTTCCCGCTGATACGGACCTTCGCCGTGATCTTTGCCGCTCCCTTTTCACCGAAGTCCAGACCCTGCAGTTTTACAAAAGCCCCGTCATGGATCCCGCTCAGCAGCATCGTCCCGCAGCCGCAGGCCCTGCTCGTCTCATCCGCTGGCGCAGTATCCGCGCCGCCGACCGCCGCAAAGGTTGCCGCGTTGATCGCCTTGAAGGGATCGAGAGAGCCTCTCTGGCGTCTCGCGTTCTTTGTCTGCACGATATCGCCGATCGTCCCGTCTTCACCCATGGTAAATTCATCGATGCTGGTGGAACGGTAGCCTTTGAGTATTCCTCTCTCCTTCTCCAGCATACGGGTATGGTAGGTGATATACCACTGATCCTTAAACTGAAAGACGGCGTGATGGTTGTTTCCGCCCACCTTCCAGTAGTACTCGGGATTGCGGAGGATACGCTCCTTGAAACGGAAAGGCCCCAGCGGGTTTTTACTCTCCATCGTGATGATCTCGCCGTTGACGATGCCGTACTTTTCCGTTCCCGCCTCGTCCACGCTGAAATTGCTGCAGTAGCTGTAATAATACTTTCCGCCGTATTTATGGATGCCGGAATCTTCAAAAAGGTAAGGCGCGTCGATCACCTTCGGCACATCCGTAAGGCTCATCATATCGTCGCCGAGCTGCGCGCATCTCGCCGTCAGCGGATTGGCCGCCTTTCCCTTTGGAACACCGCCGCCGAAATAGATATAGGCCTTGCCGTCATCATCCATCAGTACCGCCGGATCAAAAAGCCACTCCACATTTCCGCAGTTTTCCATATCCCTGCGGATCAGGCCGTGCCCCAGTTCGTCGCGGAAAGGTCCCACGGGACTGTCGGCACATACCACGCCGATGCCGCCGCCGTTATCCGCAAAATAAAGGAAGAATTTCGGCTTCCCGTCGATCTCCTTCCAGGCTGCTGCCGGCGCCCAGGAATTGTGGGCCCATTTCGTCACGCCGCCTTCTCCCGCGATCATGATCTCGCCGTGGTCCGTAAAGTTGACCATATCCTCCGTGGAGACCACGTAGAGGCTGCGGATCTTTCCGTAGGTATTCTCGTGGATCTCCCCGTTTTCTTCATATTCATAGGCGTCTGCCGTCATATAAAAATACGCGCGCCCTCCGTACACCAGTGCAAAGGGATCCGCGCCGTAATGCTGCTCGATGATGGGATTGCAGTTCTCCACACCCTTATCGCTCTTTTCGATCCTGATGTTCTCAAAACACTTTGCGTAGTCCATCATATCCCTCCTTTTA